>Ga0315291_10001796_pt1 | contig 28423 bp, 14 predicted proteins | sample YL17G12_20_MG_FD_203070 | JGI IMG/M metagenome (GOLD analysis project Ga0315291, IMG submission 203070) | Sediment microbial communities from Yellowstone Lake, YNP, Wyoming, USA - YL17G12_20 | ecosystem: Environmental > Aquatic > Freshwater > Lake > Sediment | place: USA: Wyoming | collected...
TCGGTAAGCAATGGCGCCCCCCCTCCCCCCCCCCCGAAATGAACGCACCTTTGGTGTTCTGACGGTTTTTTTTTTCGATACAACCGGCGTTGGCGAGCCTTTTTGACTCCGTGCACTAAGGGTGTGCTGAGAAACAGAAAAGGGCGGGCGGCAAGGAGGTCACGGAGCGACGGGCTCCGCAAAGAGAGAAGGAGAGTGGAGAAAATTTGCGCTGTCCAAGACTTCGGGTCACACTCTAACTCTTCTCTCACGCCGTGCCCGTCGCCACAAGAGCGCGGGGCGACAAGCAGGCTCGGGAGCGGGGCGTCCTACCTACTCATCAGGTCATAGCCATGCCCCCCGCACCCTCTCATCCGGCCCTCGCCGCCGCGTCCGCCGCCCCCGACCCGGCGACCGCCCGCACAGCCGCTGCCCCGCTCCTCTTGTCCCCACCCTCCTCCTCCCTCCTCCCCACCCTCGCCGCCCTGGTCAAGCTGGCCTGCGTGCGGGTGCATGGCAGTGGGGGCGGTGGAGTGCGTGGAGAGAGTGGGGAGCAGGCAGCAACCCCTAGCGCGTCCCTGCCCGAATGCCGCGCCGCAGCGGCCGCATGGGCCGCCCTCGGCGCGGACGCCGCGGCCGCCCTGTCCACGGGCTGGGCAGCGAATGCTCCTCCTCCCAGCACCAGTGGTCGCCGTCGCCCGCACGAGCCGGAGGTGCGCTGGTATGCCCTGGCCCGGGCCGCCTCGGGCGCGGGCCTCGCCGAGGCCGCCGCGCGCGCGGCGGGCGCCGTCCTGGGCGGCGCGTCGGCCCGGTGGTGGACGACCACCGGCCCGCCACCCGCCTCGGCCGACCCGGCGGCCCCGACGACGGCGGCTGAGCAGGCGACGCTCCTGGTTGGCGCCGCGCTCACCCTGGCCGCCACCGGCCCGGCCTGCGCCGACCCGGCGGCCACGCTCCAGGCCGCGGCCGACGCGGCCGGCCGCCTGGTGAGCAGTGGCTGGCTCCGGTCCAGCGCGCCGTCCGCTGCCGCCACCACGCACGCGGACGCGTTGGCGAAATCGCTGTTGCGCGGTGCAGGCTGGCTGGCCCGCGACGCCGCCACCACGGGCACCGCCGTCGCGTGCGCGGCTGCCGCCCTGCGTCTGGTGGTGAGTGTGAGCGAGGGCGCGGCCGCCGAGCCCGTCCGAGCGGCCGCTGCTGCGGTGCGCTTGGTGTCCGCGCTAGTCAAGCCGCAACTCTCGGCAGCTGCTGTGGTGGCTGGCCTACAGGGTCGCCCGCCGGCGGTCGCCCTGGCCGCCCTGGACGCGGTGTGTGCGTCCGCGGCGTCGACGCCGCCCGCCATCCACGCCGCGGCTGCGGCGGCCGTCGCCGAGGCACTCGCGGCCGCTACCGCCTTGCCCGGCGCCTGGTTGTACGCCGCCTCCGCGTCCACCACCGCCCCCACCCCACCGGACGCGGCCTGGGTGATGGGGATGGGTGCTAACGCGTGTTCCGCGGCTGTTGATGCAACCACCCGGCGCGCGACCCTGCGGGCGGCCTCCACCCTACGCCGCCGCCTGGCGACGGGGCGTGGGGGGCGCCTGGTGGGGCCGCCCGGCTGGTCGGTCGCCGCCGTGGACGCGGCGGCGACTGCCCTCGCCGACGCGGCGCCCTTGGCCCTACCGTCCCCGGCCTCTCCCGCCACCTCCTCCCGCGACGCATACGCTGGGCTGTCCTGCCTGGTCGGGGCGGCCCAGCTGCGGGAGGGCGTCCTGGCTGGGAGTGCCGTGTGCGACCCGGCGGCCTGGGAGGCGTTTTGGTGCCTGTCCCCGGATGGGGCGTCGGTCCCGGTGTCGGACGGGCGGGATGGTCTGTCGGACGACGATGACGAAGGCGAGGACGGAGGAGGCGGACTGGAGGAGGGCGAGGCGTCTGGTGATGAGACCTGCACCAATGACTGGGCCGCGGACGCCGCGGACGCCGCCGCCACGACCCCTCCCCTCTATCCACTCACCCCTTACCTTCTGGGCCAGGAAGAGCTGCGGTGGGCGGGTGGGGCGATCGCGGGCGTGGGCGGTCGCCTGGCGGCGGGCGGGCGGGCGGGGGCGGCGCTGCCTGCCCTGGGCGCGGCCGTTCAGGGCGCTGTCGCCCTGGCCCGGTGCTGCGCGCCTGGAACCAGCCGGGCCGCCGCCTGCGTCACGCTCGCCACCCGCGCCGCCGCCCTGGCCACCGCCCAGCTGGATGCCGGGTGTGGGGTGGCGGCCGTGGCAGCCACAGTCCGCCTGGGCGTGCGGGCGTGGGGTGGGGGTGGCGGCCATGGTGCGGCCGAACCGTTGGCGCTCCTCGCGGCTGCGGCCGTCCGGGGCGGGTTTGGCCTGGCGTCGCCGTCGCCGTCCGGGCCCGTCGCCGCCTCCCTAACCCACGCCCACGCGGCCGCCCTTGCGTCAGCGGTGGGTCGGGGCGAAATGCCGGCGCCCACCGCACAGGCGGCCGTGGCCGCCTTGGTGAGTGCTGCCCGGGGCCGGTCGGTCCGGGCGGCCGCCCTGCTGGGCGCAGCCCGCCTGCCCTCGGGCACCGCCGCGCTGGACGCTGTCCGGCGGGCGGCCCGCCTCTTGGAGGGTGGGGTGACCGTGTCCACTCGTGCCGCGTCAGACGCGGGCGCCGCCCACGCGCTGGCGGCCCTGCTGACTGCGGGCGGTGAAGCAGCCGCTGCTGCAGTCGCTGCTGCTGGAGGAGACGGGCCCGATGCCGCCGATGACCACAGCGCCTGGGCAGCGGCCGCCTCCTTGTCCGTGCCCGCCAACAGGGTGGGTGAAGCCGCGGCGGCCGCCTCTGCCACCGCCGCTGCCACCCATGCCGCGGCGGGAGGGGCCGGATCCGGCGCGGCGTCCGCCGCAGCCGCCCTGGCCGGCGTGGCCGCGGCGGCCAAGGATTGGGACGTCACCGACTGCGACGCCACCCTCTCGTCCGTCCGCGCCCACACGGCCGCCGCCGCGGCTGCCTGGACCGCGGCTGTCCAGGGAGGTCACGCGCCGCCCTCCTCGTGCCTCTCCCCCTCGGATTTGGCCGCCCTCGCCGGCGAGCTGGCCGCCATGGCCGCCCTGGCGGGCTTGCCAGAAGGGCCAGAGGTCGCCCGCCTGGCAGGGCGCCTGGGCTGGGCGGTGGTATCGACGCCCGCCAGCGAGGATGCCACCCTGGCCGCGATCGACCCGTGGCCTGTGAGCGGTGAGGAGCTTTCACCGGCAGCAAGCCCCCCCTCCCCTGCCACCTGTCCCCACGCCGCTCTGGCCGCCCGCGCCAGCCGCGCCGCCGCCCTCGCGGCCGCCCGGGGCGACGCGCCCGCCTGCACGCGGGCCCGCCTGCTCCAGGCGGCCGCGGCGGGCCGGGCGGGCGACGCTCCTGCCGCCCTGGCCGCCGCGGGTGGGGCTGTCCGCCTGGCGGCCGCCCAGCTGACGCCGCTGATGGGTGAGATGCAGCAGCGGCAGGGGCGGCCGAGCTCGGCCGCTGCCCCTTCGGCTGGGTCGGACAATGAAGTCAGGAACAGCGGACCTGCTTCCGCCCGCCCTCTCCCGCCTCCCCCCTCCGCCACCACCCGCCCGCCCGGCTGGTGGACCGCGGTCGCCCAGTACCTGGGAGCCCTGCACGCCGCGGCCGGCGCGTGCCGGGCTGCGGGCGCGCCCGACGACGCCCTGGCCGCCGCCCGGGAGGGGCGGCTGTTGGCGTGCGCGGCGGGCGCGCACTCCCTGGTCGCCGCCTTCAGCGCGGCCGAAGCGAGCGGGCGGGCGGACCGGGGTGAGTGGGTGGCCGTGGATGGTGCGATTCGCCGTGGGGCGGGCGCGCTGGGAGCGGCTGCCGCTGCCCGCCCGGGCGCGCCCCCTCTGGCCGGCACTCGCCTGGCGGCCGCGGCCCTGGCTTTGGCCGCTGGCGAGGCGGCCCTGTCCCGGGGCGCGCCCGTGGCGGCGGACCAGGCGGCCGCGGCTGTTGCCAGCCTGCTGGCGGGCGAGGAGGAGGCCTGCGGGTGGGCTGGGGTGGATGCCTGCCTGCGGGCCCGCCTGATGGGCGGCCGGGCGGCGGCAGGCGGGGCAGCCGCGTCAGCCGCGGCCGTCGCGGCCGCCGCAGCTGGAACCCACCCGCTAGTCGAGGCCGAGGCCTTGATGCTCTCGCACGCGGCGGCTGGGGAGCTGGCCGGCCTGTCATCTCCGCCTCCGAGCTGTGTACGGGTCATGGTCGGGGCTTCACGCGCCGCGGCTCCCGCTGCCACTGCCCTGCCCCCCACCATCCCGCCCTCTCTGCTCCGCGCTTTCACCCTCGCCCGCCGCGCCCCGCTCCTGGCCCGGCCGGCCGGCCACGCCCTCGCGCGCGCCCTGCTTGACGGCCCGGCCACCCCGACGCCAGCCGCCGTCGACGCGGCCGCGGGTGCCCTGGCCACCGCCCTGGGTGCCGCCCTGTCTGCTCGGGCGGCCGCGGCCGCCCTGGCCGCGGCCACGCACGCGGCGGCTGTGGGCGAGGGCGAGGGCGCGGCCGCGGTCGCCGCGCGCTCGCTGCTGGTGGTGGGGGAGGAGGGCGGGGGAGGTGGCGACCTGGCGTCCTCGCTCACCACCCGCCTCATCGCCTTGACGGCGGCGCTGCCTGGTGGCTGCCCGGCCGTGTCCCTGACGACCGCGCGTGACGGGCGTGTCCTGCGCCTGGTGCGGGCGGGCGCGGGCGAGCCCACCATCATCCTCGACCTGGGCTTGCCTCAACATTACGGTGAGGGCGGCGGCGACGACGATGCCACCACCGCCGCCGCCACCACCTCCCCCCTGGACGCCCCGGGCGGCCCTGTCGGCGCTGCCTTGGACTCCTTGGCCGCCATCCACGCCGCCAGCGCGGCCAGCATGGCAATGGCTGGGGAGAGCGCCAGTGCCAGCGGTGCTGCCGCCGCTGCTGCTGCCGACAGCGGCCGCGGTGTCAGTGCCTGGTGGGAGGCCCGCACGGCGGTGGACGGGCGGTTGGGCGCCCTGCTCGCCCGTCTGGACACCACCTGGCTGGGGCCCTGGCGGTGCATGCTCCTGGGCCGCCCCCTGGACAGCGGGCGGGCGGCAGGCGCGGAGGCGGCGGCCGCAGCCGCCCTCCCACCAGGCAGCAGCCCAAATGCCGGCCTGCTCGCCCTGCTTGCGGCTGGCGCGCCCGACCTGGCCGACGCCGAACTGGTGGCCGGCCTGGTCGCCCTGGGCGTGACCAGCCCTGATCTGACTGCGGGCGCTGTGCGAGCTGCCTGGGCGGGCGCTGTTGCGACCACCACCGCCCCCCCGACCCCGCGCCCCGCCCGCCGCCCGCACGTCGCGCCGCCCGTCCCTGCCACCCCACGCCGCCGGGGCGGCCTGTTGGCGGGCATGCGGGACGAGGCGGGGGCGACGCCCGCTGCCCGGGCGGCGGGCGTGCCCCCACCCGACGACGCCCTGGCTGCGAGCGTGAGCCGCCTCACGCTGGCGGACCAGGACGGGCCGCCTCAGCCTCCCCACACCACCACCACCGCCGCCGCCGCCACCCGCCGCGGGCCGACGCTGCTGACCTGCGACGACGCCCTCCAAGCCCTGCCCTGGGAGGGGCTGCCCGGCCTGGCGGGCGCCCGCCTGTACCGGGCTCCCTCCCTGGCCGCCGCCGCCGCGTGCGCTGTCCGGTCCCGGGTGGGGCGCGAGGAGGAGGGCGGGGCCGGGGCCGGGGCGGGGGAGGCCGTCCTGGACGCAGCCGCGGGCGCGTTCCTCATCAACCCGGGCGGCGACCTGGGCCCCACCCAGGCGTCCTTGGGGGCCCTGTTCCAGGGCCACCGGGGCTGGCGCGGCTCGGCAGGGGCGCCGCCCATGCCAGCCAGCGACCTGGCGGCCGCCCTGGCCCGCCCCGGCCTGTTTGTGTACGCGGGGCACGGCGGGGGGGACGCCCACCTGCCGCGCAGGGCGCCGCCGCCCCGCCCGTCCACCCGGGCGGGCGCCCTGCTCATGGGCTGCTCCTCCGGGCGCCTGGCGAGCCGCGGGGCGGCGGGCGCGGCGGGGGGGGGCCTGCCCGGGTGGCTGGCGGCCGGCTCCCCCGCCGTCGTCGCCACGCTGTGGGACGTGACGGACCGGGACATCGACCGCTTCGGGGCGGCCGCCCTGGGCGCGTGGGGCGTGGTTGGCGGGGAGGCTGCGGGAGGCGCGCCGCCCGGCCCTCCCCCCGACCAGAACGCCGACCCCCGCCCCCGCAAGTGTGTGGCGTCCACGGTCGCCCTCGCCCGGGGGGCCTGCCGCCTGCGCCACCTGATCGGGTGCGCGGCGGTCGTGTATGGCGTGCCGACGAGCGTGGTGTGCGTGGTGGGCGGCGGTGGGGGCGGAGGTGGGGGTGGAGGCGGGGCGGCGCGCCCTGGTGGTGGCCCGCCGCCGCGCCGCCCGCCACCGGCTCGGCCGCCGCGGGCGTCCGGCACTGGCACTGGCGCTGGCGCTGCTGTGTCGACCCCCGCGCGGGCTCTGCGATTTGATGAGGCCGGGCCTGGGGCGGCGGGCGCGACGCCGGGCCGGCGGACGCGGGCAGCGAGGTGAAGAAGTTCGGGGGGGGGGAGATTAGAGTGCTTTGCTTTTACTTTCACATTCTCGCCGTGCGCCAGCGCACGCACCCCCACATCCCAACGCGCACACGCACTCAGCCATGGACCCCGATGACGACATGGGCCGCAAGCGGCCGCGGGAGGTATGGGAAGAGCGAGAGGAGCGGCGTGGAAAGAGCGAGCGGGAGAGCCAGTTGTGCTGCTGCGGCGACGGCAAGAGAAAGCAGTCTCCCGTCCTCTCTCGAGCCCCGCCCCAGCGATCACACACACGCGCACGCATGGGCGCATCAGCCGCTCCACCATCCTGCCTGGACCCAAACATCTCACACACATCACCTCACAATCACCCCCCACACACAGGATGCCGGCTCGGATTTGGACGACTACGGCTCCGACATCAACGACGGCTTCGACGCGGACTATTACGGCGATGCCGCTGACCGGGAGGCCCTGGCCAAGATGACGGAGCTGGAGCGTGAGATGGTGCTGGCCGACCGGGCGGAAGCCCGGGACCGGGAGGTGGAGCGGCGGCGGACGGCCCGCCTGGCGGCGGGCGTTCGGGGGACGCCGGCCTCGGCCAAGCGGGGGGCGGCCGCGGCCGCGACGGCTGACCGGACGGCCGCCCGGTCCAAGCAACCCGAGGCCGCGGCCCGCCGGGCCGCGGCCGCCGAGCTGCGCGACGCCCGCCGGGCGGCCGCCTCCCGGGCGGCCGTGCGCGGGACGGCGGGCGAGGGCGAGGTGGGCGAGGAGGGCGGCGGCGACTACACGACCCGCCCGGGGCGGGTGGTGGAGGAGGACGGCTACGAGACGGGCGAGGACGCCCGGGCGGCGACCACGGCTGGCGGCCGCCGCCGCCATGGGGATGCGTCCGAGGACGAGGGCGGCGAGGACGCGGACGCGGAGCCGGCCTCGCACGCGGAGGCCGTGGCCGCCCAGGTCCGGCGGGCCCAGCTGGCCAAGTGGTTGGGCGAGCCCCACGCGGCGCGCACCCTGCCGGGCACGCTCATCCGCCTGGCCTACCGGGGCTCCTACATGGTCGCCGAAATCACGGAGATCGTGGACCGGCCGCCGGGGACCTACCGGGACGGGGGCGCGCCGGTGGCCTCACCATACCCCCTGCTGGCGGGGGAGCTGCCGCGGGGGGGGGGCGGGGCCGCCCCCACCCCCATCATCCCTGGCGCCGCCCCGCCGTCCAAGTCCATCACCACCAACACCTGGCTGCGCATTGCGCGGGGGGCGTCCACCCGCCTGTTCCCGGCCCTGCTGGTCTCCAACACGGCGCTGACGGAGGAGGAGTTCGAGTCGTGGGGGCGCCAGCTCGGGCGGGACGCCAAGCGGCCCTGGCCCAGGTCGGCCGCCCGGGCGGCGGCGGCGGCCATCTCTTCGGGGGCGGCCTACACGTACACGGCAGACGACGTCAAAGCGATGGTAGAAGCCAAGCGGGCGGCGGGCGGCGGGCCCCGCAACCGGGCGGTGGAGCGGACCCGCCTGGTCACGCTCCATGCGGCGGCGGTGGAGGCGGGCGAGGCAGGGGAGGCGGCCCGCCTGGCGGACGACCTGGCTGCCCTGGACGCCAAGGCGGCGGCCGAAGCGGCCGCCCGGGCGGCTGCCGCGGCGAGCTCCCTGGACACGGTCAACCGGCGCAACGCGGAACGCAACCTGACCAACAGCCTCAAGGGCGTGCCAGGCGTCGCGGCCGGGCTCGGGGTCGGCGTGGAAATAGGCGGGGGCGGGGTGGGTGGGGAGGGCGGCGACGGCGGCGGCGGCGGCGGCGACGTCGGCGTCGGCGTCGGTGGCGCGGCCGACCCCTTCAAGCGGCGGGAGACCCGGCCCAGGCACATGTGGGCGACGGGCGGGCGCAAAGCCGCGGCAGACAAAGAGGCGGCAGCCGACGCGGAGGATGCTAGGCCCGGAGCTGCTGGCCCGGCCTCCCAGGCGGACGCCGCCCAGGCCGCCGACGCCCCCGCCGACGAGGCCGACCCGGCCACCCTGTACGCCCCCGTCCTCGCCCTGGACCTGTCCCGCCTGGCGACGGGCCCGGCCCCCGCGCCGACCGCGGCGGACCTGGCCCGCAAGCTGCTGGGCGGCGGGTGGGCGCCGCCCGTGCGGGGTGGGGGTGGGAATGGTGGTGAGGGGCGGTCGTTCACGCTGGACGAGTACTTTCGGCGCCGCCAGGAGATGGGGTCGTAGGGAGGGTGAGAGAGGGCGAGTGTGTGTGTGTGTGTTGTGCTTGCACGCTAGCTTGAACGAGAGAGAGATGCGATATGAGATGTGGTTGAGACAAAAGAGAGAGTGAGTAACTGGAGGAAAGAGAGTCAGGAGTCTTCTTCACACACGCCCCCCGCCCGCCCGCTTCCTCCGCCCGCACTCCAAGGGCACGCCGGTGCGCACGTCCCGCCCGCACACCGCCCGGAGGGTGAGCAGGGCCACATCGGGCGAGCCCCAGTACATGAAGTGGGCGCCCAGGGCTGCCAGGTAGGCGTTGTCAGCCGGCCCTGTCTGCAAAACGAAATCGAGGCGCCCGGCGGTCGTGGTCGAGGAGGCGGGCGACGACGCCGACGACGCCGTGCTGGCGGGCCCGGGCGGGGGCCCGCCCGTCAGCCGCCAGATGGCGGTCGGAGGTGGGGTTGCCGACCCCGACCCGGCCGCCCGGGCGGTCGCCCAGGCGGCCGCGGCGGCGGCCTCCTCGTCCGCGGCCGCCTCCTCCCTGGTGGGTGTCAAGGCCCCACCACCCTTGCCCCCCCCGCCGCCCGGTATCGCCCCGCCGCCGCCGGGCGGGACGCGCCGCACCGTGACCGCCCCCTTCAGCCTTAAGACTGCGCGCAGGCTCGCGCCCACGACCCCTACCGCCCGGGACGCGCCGGCGTGGAGCAGGCCGCCCACATCCTCCGCGGCCTCCCGCAGCCCGACGTGCAGCCGGGACCCGCCCGCCCGGGGCGCGAACACGGGGCGCGGGACGCCGCCGTCCGGGGAGGACGGGTCCAGGGCAGGCAGGACCAAGGGCTCCAGCCGATGGGCGACCAGGTCGGACGGGTGGAACACATTGTACAGGCGGGCGCAGGCGGGGAGGCCGTCAGCAACACCGGCGCCGCCGCTGCCGGCGGCTGAAGAGGGGACGGGGCTTTTGACCCAGGGCATCAGGCCGGCGGCCGCGGCCGTCCCCAGCCCTCGCCCCGCGTCCGGGTTCACCCGGCGCAGGGCCAGGAACAGGCCCAGTGGGGATCCGACGCAGATGAGCTGGTCCACCTCGAAGGCCAGGCCCAGGCCAGACAGGGCAGGGGCGGCCGTGGCCGGGCCGCCACCCCCACCCCCACCCCGGGCAGCGGCGAGCGCTGCCCGCAGCGCGCCGACCTCCGCCCGCAGTCGCCGCACCTCCGCGGCCGGCGTGGTGGCCGCCTCGCCAGCCGGTGTAGCCCCTTCCCGGGGTGCCATCACGGGCGACAGGTCGGTCAGGTCGGCGGGCAGCAGCCCGGACACGGGGCTGGAGGGCGCGGAGGGTGTTCGGGACTCGCCGGCACCAGCACCAGCGGCCGCCGCGGTGCTTTTGTCCACCTTCCCTCCGCCCGCCGTCTGCTTGTCCTGCTGCTGCGCACACAGGATGTCGTACGCCAGGACGGACCCCAGCGAGTGCGCAAGAATGGAAGCCCGCCCCCCACCGCCCCCCCCCTCCTCCTCGCCCCACCCGGGGTGGCGGGCTTTGAAGCGGCCCCACTGCGCGTTGAGGGCGGCCACCAGGGAGTGCGTCATGTCCGCCGCGATGCCAGGCATGAGGTACAGCAGCACCTCCACCGCTGTCGCGTGGGCGGCGCCGCGCAGTGACCGCACGGACGGAGGTTGCAGGCGGGCCGCCGTCGCGTCCACGTCCAGGGCGAGGTGCTTGCGCCACTGGACGGGGATGACGAGGACGCGGCCGGGTGGGGGGGGGGGCGGGGGCGGCAAGGCGCGGGCGGGCGAGGCCGCCCCCGCCGCGCCCGCCGCTGCAGCCACGGCAGCTACCGCTGCGGCTGCTGCTTCCGTCTCGCCCGCCGCCGCGACGGCCAGGGCGCGGGCCAAGGCGGCCGCGTCGTCGGCGATGTTACAAGCTGCCAGGTTTTGGCCGACCCCGTGCACGGCAAAGACGACGGCGGCCACGGGGCAGGCCGCTGCGGCGTCGGCGTCGGCTTCAGCGGCCGCGTCAATAGCCGGGTCGGCGGAGGGGTGGGCGGGCGGGGCGTACCCCCGGCGTAGGCGGAGGCCGGGGGCGGAGGCGGCGGAGGAGGGGGTGGCATAATGCGACCCGCCGCCGCCCCCGCCGCCAGGCAACGCCCGGGCCGCCCAGGCGGCGACGCCGCCGCGCAGGAGGTAGGCCTCGTCGGGGCCGGCCAGTAGAACGGCCGCCCCCCTCAAGTCTCCCGCAGCCGTCGCCAGCCGGACCCGCACCCCGGGCGCCTCGGGTGGGGATGACCCCCGCCAGGGGCCTCGCCTGTACGCCTCCTCGACCTCGTCCGCCACCGCTTCGGCCAGGGGCGTCCAGGCGGGGCCGCCCCCGCCCGCCTCCAGGAACCACGTCCCCCGCCGCACCCGGATGGGAGGGGCCGGGTGATAGCAGGGGCGCATGGACCGGGCCGCCAGGTCGACCTCCCAGGCCCCGCCCCGGACGGGCGTGCCTGGTGGCGGGTTGGTGTGTGAGGAGGGCGCCTGTGCTGCGTCGTCTGCGCCCGCCGCCAGGGCCGCAGTCGCTGCAGCCGCTGCTTCCGCGCCGACCAGGTCCGCCCAGGAGGCGGAGGCCGAGCCGGGCAGGGAGGTCGGGTGGAGGGCGTGGCTGGAGAGGGTCGTCGGTTCGCTGCCCACCCCACCCCACCCTCCCTCCACAGGCACCGCCGCGTCCGCGGCTGCCCTGGCGGACGCCGCCCGGGCCGCGCCCGCTGCTGCACTGGGCCCTGCAGACAGGTCCGCAGCCTCCGCCCACCACGCCCGCTCCAGGCGGCCCTGCTCCGCCTGGAAGGCCGCCTCCAGCGCGGCAGAGTCCGCCCCGCCGAAGCGCTTGACTCCACCCGCCTTGGGCGCGTCCGTGACGGCCGCCTTGGCAAAGGCGGACGTCAGGTAGTGCCAGCGCACCCGGTCGGGCGGTAGAGCCGTGTACGTCCAGGGCTCCCGCCGGCCGGACCCGCCACCACCAGCCGCGGAGCTGGAGAGCAGCGGCGGGGGCGGGGCAGAGGGCGTCGCGTCGGCCGGCGTCGCAGCGCTGGAGCTGTCGCGGTGCGGGCTTGCCGCGGCGGCGGCTTCCCGGAGAGGGGATGATGTGGGGCTAGACATGGCGGTGGGATTGTGCTGACGTGTGTGTATTGTGCCCCCTCCTCGCGCGCGCCCCACAGGCGCGATGGGGCGGGACGCAGATGAAGAGAACCAAAATGTGTGCACAATGCCTTCGCTCCACTTTTCCACTTTTCTCTGTTCACTCCCGCGTCCACCGCACCGCGCCCACCCTTCCTCGATTCGCATCCATGTCCCCACCCGCCCTTGCCGGCCTGGTCGGTGCGTCTGCCTTCAAGCGCCACAACCCGATGGCCGACCGGTTCAAGGTTTGAGAGAGAGAGAGACGGGAGACGAGCGAGCGAAACGCTGACGCATCGAGAGAGAGAAAATCGACTCACGGTTTGCCTCTCTCTCCAGGTCCTCCGCTTCCACCACATAGACTGGTGGTGCAGTGACGCGACGTCGACGGCCCAACGGTAAGAGAGAGAGAGGTGGTGAAGAAGAGAGATAGAGAAATAGAGGGCGGAGGCAGCAGCGGGTCGCGTGTCGCCCGCTCGCGCCGCGCGCGCCCCGACCTTCACTCGACACACCCATCATTCCCTTTTTTTTCTGAAGATTCGCCTGGGGCCTGGGCATGCCCATAGTCGCCAAGGCCGACCTGTCCACGGGTTGCACCGCCTGTGCATCCTACGTCTGCCAGAGCGGGGCCCTGGTGTTTGCCTTCACCGCGCCCTACGGGCCCGGGGCGTCGGCGGCCAAGGGCGGGCAGGCGGCAGCCGCGTCGTCCTGCCCCTACCCCGGCTTCGACGCGGCGTCCGCGGCCTCCTTCACGGCGGCCCACGGCCTGGCCGTCCGGGCGATCGGGGTGGTAGTGGAGGACGCGGCGGCCGCGCACGCGGCGGCGCTGGCGGGGGGCGGCACGTGCGCGGGGCCACCGCAGACGCGCACCGACCCAGCCACGGGGGTGGACCAGACCACGGCCGCCATCGCCCTCTACGGCGACGTCCTCCTCCGCCTGGTCTCCGGCCCTTTTGCGGGCCCCTTCCTGGCGGGGTATGTGCCCGAGGCTGCCGCCCCCGGCGCGGGCGACGGGCAGGGCGCCACCATCGGCCTGGCTCGCCTGGACCACGCGGTCGGGAACGTGCCTGCCCTGCTGCCCGCGGCCAACGCGGTCATGGCGGCGACGGGCTTCCACGAGTTTGCGGAATTCACCGCGGCGGACGTGGGGACCGTCGACTCGGGGCTCAACTCGGTCGTCCTGGCCAACAACGCGGAGAACGTGCTGCTGCCCCTGAACGAGCCGACGCACGGGACGGCCCGGCCGTCCCAGATCCAGACCTTCCTCGACCACCACGGCGGCCCCGGCGTGCAACACCTGGCCCTGAAAACGGACGACGCCTTCGCCACCCTGCGGGCGATGCGGTCCCGGTGCGCGGGGGGGGCGCCCGGCTTTGCGCTCATGCCGCCCGCGTCGGCGGGCTACTACAAGGGGCTGCGGGAGAAGGTGGGCGACGTGCTGAGCGAGGGGCAGCTGGCCGAAGCGGAAGCGCTTGGCCTGCTGGTGGACAGGGACGACCAGGGTGTCCTCCTCCAGATCTTCACCCGCCCGCTGTCCGACCGGCCGACCGTGTTCCTGGAGATCATCCAGCGGGTGGGCTGCCTGCGCCATGCGCCGGCGGCGGAGGTGGCGGCCCGCGGGACGGCGGCGGGCGTGGTGGACGCGCCGGTGGAGGCGGCGGCGGTGACCGAGGCGGCCACAGCGGCCGCGGCGACGCCCGTCCCGGTCACCGTGGAACAAGCCGGCGGGTGTGGCGGATTTGGAAAAGGCAACTTTAGCGAGCTGTTTAAGTCGATCGAGGACTATGAGAAAGAGTTGGGCGTGTGAAGGGGAGTGGAGAGGAGGCGTAGAAAGGGCGAGAGGGTGGTGTGAAGAAAAGGTTCGCGACCTAGAAGGCTAAAACTCTACAGGGGCGGCGATCATCAAAACGCGCTCCCACCCCGTTTGGCCTTGCCCAGCAGCAGTTCCTTGGCCTCATTCACTTTAGTTGCCAGGTAGGAGGAGCCGCCTTTGTTGTTTGGAGAGAGAGAGGGTGGAGCAGTGAGAACGTTCGTTTTGCGAGAGGGAAGCCAAAGCGCGCCAGTTTTCTCCACTTGTCCGTCTACCTGCGTCCGGGTGGTTGGCGATCATGATGCGGCGGTGGGCTTCCCGCACCCGCTCCTGCGGGGCCGACTCGCGCAGGCCCAGGATCAGGGCGGCCTCGCGGCGGGTCATCTCGGGCAAGAAACCGCCCTGCCAAGGAGAGTTTTGGGTGGGGGTTGAGAGTGGGGACGGAGAGATAGAGGAGACAACGCGCCACACCCTCACTCACTCTCACCCTACCTTGTAGTAAGCCCGCAGGCGCGGGGCAGCCTTGAACTTGGCAAACGCCTCGATGGCCAGCTTGGCCGCGTAGGCGGCGGAGCCGAGAGTCAGGCCAGCAATGAGCGGGGTGGTCTGGAGAAGGGAGACGGCGGGTTGTGAGGGCAGCATTGGGCGTGACGGGAGGGGAGAGGGGTGCACGTTGCGTGGAGGTCCTCGCATGCAAGAGTGCATTGTGTCTCTCTCGCCACGCTCCAGCGCGCGGGCGCATGTGCGCGGGGGAGCGTGCTGGTGGGTAAAGGAGAGGCGAGGGACACACGCGGGGGCGGCGCTGGCCAATTTTGGGATGCAGCGAAGTCGTCCTCTTCACTGCTGGCCCAAACTTCCGCGGCATTGCTGTGTGTGGGGCTGTGTGGTGTAAGACCTGGAGCGTACCATGGTGCCTGTTCAGTCTTTGTGAGTGTGTCTGTCCTGTTGACGGGCGTGTTTCGCCAGAGGCGTTCACCGGTTTGAAGTAAGAAGCGACAAACCAACACTCACACTCCATTGCTCCCACGCCTGTCATCGCACTGACACCATGCCCGCCCCGCCATCCTCCGACGACACGGCCGATGTCTCGCGCAAGGTCGAGGAAGGTGCGTCGATGTGTGCATGGGGCACGTTGCTTATCAAAAGCTCTCTTCTCTCTCCCGCCCGCGTCTCGCTCTCAACCTCCTCTCTCCCCTCTTTTTCCCCCAGCCCTCCTCTTCCAGTTGAAGCAGCGCGCCTACACGGTATGTTCCACCATCGCGGCCGCCTACGCGGACTGCTGCCGCGGGCGCACTCTGTCCATGGCTTGGGCGTGTCGAGCCGAACTGAAGGCCCTGTCCGCGTGCCTGGGCGAACAGTTGCGTCTGATGAAAAGGGAGAGAGAGGGGCTCTCGCGTGCGGCCGCGGCCCACGCCTTCCTCCCGGGCCGCCCGCAGCTCGGCGGTGGGTCTGGGGGGGTGGTCACGCTGTCTCTCTCTCCGCCAAGTCGAACGTGGCTGACACTCACACTCTGTCTCTCTTTCCGCCAAGTCAAACGCGGCTGACACTCACACCGACACACACACTGGCCCCCACACTCACAGCACCAACGAGGCCAGCCTGAATGAGGCGAAGCGACGGTGGGTGGCTGCGGGCAAACCGGACCGGCCGGCCTGGGAGGCATTGCTGGAGGGGCTGTGATAGCGGGGGTAAAGGGTGGTAGTCGTGGTGGTGGTGGGAACGGGGCGCCCAGGCGAAAGTGTGACCCCCTCAACACTACAGGGTGAGAGGAGGGGGAGGGTAAGTTTTTAGAGTGCGTGTGTGCGTGTCTGTGTGTGACTTTCAGTCGTAGCGGTGGACGAAACACGCGGCCAGCCCTTGCACGGCAAAAAAGGACGGCGCGACGCCCGCTCTCTCTGAAAGAGAGCGGGCGGGTTGTTTCAGTCCTGCTCTCACCGCGCACGCGCGTGTGCACCCTTCGCGCCCCTCTCACTACGCTCGTAGTGAGAGCGTTCTCAGACACCCGCACGCACGCACACGCGCACCATGCCACCCAGCCAACAACCGCAGTTCATCGGCCCCCCGCCGACCTCCCTGTTCCTGGCGGTCGGCGTCGCCAATGCGCTCGTGTTTCTGCTTGTCGCGTCCGTCGCGCGCTGGCTTTGGCGGACAGTTCGCGGCTGCATTGAGACCTTGGTCTGGCCGGCACCCGCCTTGGATGTGAAGCCGGAGAGTGAAGGTAGGGTGGGCGCGGGATGAGGAGGAGCATCGCGCGGGCGGGGCCGGCAGTTCGGGTTGAAAGTAAAGGGAGGAGGATCCGCGGCGCCGGCGCTCACCGCCCGCTCTCTCCACCTCTCTCTCTCTCCCTCCAGCCGAGGCCTCCGACGCCTTCACGTCCCCGCTCATCAAGCCCGCCCCCTTTGGCCCGTCCCCGACCGCCATCCCCTGCTACGACCCGGCCACCATGTACGGCCTGGGCAGCGTGCCCTGCATGACGCCGGACCAGGTGCGGGCGGCCATCGCGCGGGCAAAGGCCGCGGCCGCGGTCTGGAAGGCCTCGCCCTTTGCCCAGCGGCGGGCGCTCATGCGCACGCTCCTCCGTTACACGGTTGACCACCAGGACGACATCGTGCGCGTGGCGTGCCGGGATTCGGGGAAAGCGCCCGTGGATGCTGCTTTTGGCGAGGTCATGACGACGTGCGAGAAGCTGGCCTGGCTGATATCGGAGGGCGAGCGCTGGTTGGCCCCCGAGCCCCGGTCGGCGGGGCGCATGATGTTTTACAAGGCCGCCCGGGTGGAGTACCACCCCGTCGGCGTGGTCGGCGCCATCGTCCCCTGGAACTACCCCTTCCACAACGTGCTCAACCCGCTGTCCGCGGCCCTGTTTGCCGGCAACGGTCTGGTCGTCAAAGTGTCGGAGCACGCCGCCTGGTCGTCAGGGTTTTACGGACGTATCATCGATGCCGCCCTGGCCGCTGTCGGCGCCCCGGCCGGCCTGGTCCAGATCGTCACGGGCTGTGCGGACGCGGGCGCAGCCCTCGTGTCCGGCGGGGTCGGCCACCTCATCTTTGTGGGCAGCGACGCGGTGGGCCGCAAGGTGATGGAGAGCGCGGCGCCGACCCTGACGCCTCTCACGCTGGAGCTGGGCGGCAAGGACCCATTCATCGTGTGCGACGACGCGGACCTAGACGCCGCCGTCGCGGCCGGCCTGCGCGGTACCTTCCAATCATGCGGCCAGAACTGCGCGGGTGCGGAGCGATTCCTTGTTCAGGAGCGCGTCGTGGACGAGTTTGCCAGGCGGGCGGCCGCGGCCGCGCGCAAGATGGTGCAGGGCCCGCCCCTGAGCCCCGCCGGCGTCGACTGCGGGGCGATGTGCATGCCCGGCGCGGCCGAGAAGGTTGCATCACTCGTGAACGATGCCGTCGCCAAGGGCGCCAAAGTCCTGGCGGGCGGGCGGGTGGGGGGCGGGCCCGGCCAATTTTACGAGCCGACAGTCCTGGTGGGCGTGCAGCGGGGGATGGACATTTGGGCTGAGGAAGCCTTTGGCCCCGTCCTCTGCATCACTTCTTTCACCTCTGACGCCGACGCCATAGCCCTAGCCAACGACTGCGCATTCGGGTTGGGGTCGGCCGTCTTCTCCCGGTCCGCGCGCCGGGCCCGCGCGATCGGGGCGGCCCTGGAGGCGGGGATGACCTCGATCAACGATTTTGCGACGACCTACATGTGCCAGTCCCTGCCCTTTGGCGGCGTCAAAGCCTCCGGGTTTGGCCGGTTTGGAGGGGTGGAGGGCTTGCGCGGCCTGACGGTCGTCAAGGCCGTCGCGGAGGACCGGTGGCCGGCACTGGTTTCGACCGTCATCCCGCCCGTCCTGCGGTACCCGCTGGGGCCAGCCTCCTTCCCCTTTGTGCGGGGGCTGATCCGCCTGTTTTACGCGCCGTCCTGGGTGGGGGCGTTGCAGGGCCTGCCCGACGTGTTGAAGGGCGCGATTGGTGGGCCGGGCGCGTGGACGATTCCGGCGACGCCTACCACGCCGGCCATGCCGGGCCCGCCCAAGAAGCGGGAGTGAGGACGAGTTGAGAGAAGGAGAGAGGGGGTGCGCGGGGTTTCACTTGTTGACTGTGTCGATCTCCATTTTTCACACATCTGCTCCGCTCTCTGGCTTTCTCCCCAACCACCGGGCGACCACGGGCGTCAGGGCGACCGTGGGCGGGAACCGGACGGGCGAGAGCGCCTTGTGCGCGGCGTAGGCGATCGCGAAGGTGCCCACCCGCTCGCTGGCCGCGCCCGCGGTCAGGCCCACCTTTTCGAGGAGGGCACCGACATCCACGCCGGCCGAGACCAGGGCATAGCAGGCGCCAAAGGAGACGACCGCGAATGAGATGGAGGTGAGCAGGTACGCGGAACCATACGTCTTCAGCAAGGATTTCGCCTGGGCGGCCTTGGAAGGGGGCTGGCCAGACGGGGATGGGTCTGATGATGAGCTAGCGTCGCCCCCGGTTTTGCGCGTCAGCACCTTCCATAGCCCCGCCTCCAGGCCATACTTCTCGGTGGTGCGTTCCGCGTCGGAGGGTTCGGGGTTGGCGGCCGCGGCGGTGGTGGTGGTGCGGGGGCGGCTGGTGCTGGAGAGGATGGGGATGAGGTGAGAGGGTTGGCGGCGGAGCGCTCGTGTGGCCAAACCAACACGTCACTCCTTCCTGTTCCACTCACCTGGCCAGCAGCAGGGGCGATACCCGGCCAGCAGGTGGCAGGCGACTCCTGCGTGTGAGGTGAGATCAAGAATAAGAGGATGAGAGAGCTGGAGTGTCGGGCCTGAGGAGAGACGAGGCGCAGCGCTGGCCGCTTTCGCCATGCCGCCCGCTTCTCGCAAGCCCTTTTCAGGCCCGTGACGGCGCGCGCATGTGCGCCGTGATTCCACCCACTGAGGCCTCACTTGGTAGCCAGACCAGCCAGTGGCGAGGTGGGGCGGCAAGAGGCGAGCGCCATTAGGTGTGCGTGGACAGAAAAAAGAGGGGTGTGGAGAAGCTAAGCACATGTCGTCCGTCACGCACGTCATTTCATGCGTCCAGCTCGAGCTCGTCCACCCCGTCCGTTGCCGCGGGTTGAGCGGGAGTGGGACCAGGGTCAGCACCACCAGGCGTGTCCTCAGGCCCGGCGGCCTCCTCCTCCTCCCGCGGCACCTCCCCCGCCAGCGGCTCGCGGTGGCACCAGGTGACGCTCGCCGCGCCCGCCGCGGCGGCCAGGAGGGGCGCCGCCGCGAGCGCGGCCCCATCCTCCTCGTCCACCACCTCCCGGGCATCCACCGCCCAGGCGGCCGACGTCGGGCCGCCGTCGCCGGCCGCACCCTTGACCAGCAGGCCGCGCGTGCAGCAGGTGGCCACGCCCGCGTCAAGGGTGAACAGAGCCCGCAGCTCCGCCGGCGTGAAGGCGGGCGTGCTGGCCCGGCGCGCGGGTTTGGAGGGCCCCCCGCCTGCCACAGCCGCCGCGCCCCCGCCGCCCTCCAACGCCACGCTCAGCCCGGCCTTGTGGTGCAGGCGTTGCAGGAGGCGCTCATCGATCCCGCCCGCCGCGTGCAGGCGGATGACACAGCACGGCCGGGTCTGCCCCGGGCGCCAGCACCGGGCGGCCGCCTGGGCGCACACCGCCGGGTTCCAGTCCATGTCCAGCATGACCATGACGGCCGCTCCAACCAGATTGAGGCCGGCCCCGCCCGCGCGCATGGACAGGAGCAGGACCTGGCCGCCAAAGGCTGGCCCGCCCAGCCCGCGCGCGTTGTTGAATGCGTCCACGACGGCCTGGCGGCGGGCCGCATCCACGCCGCCATCAATGCGAACGGTGGTCAGGCTCAAAGTGGTGCCCGTGAAGTACCGGTCGATCGCGTCCAGAGCCGAAGTGGAGGTGGAGACGATGACGACCTTGTCGCCCCGGGACACGGCAGCGCTGGCAATCGCGCCCGCGGCCGCCAGCTTGGAGGATGTGGCCGGGTTGGCCGCGTCCGCGGCGCCCAGGGAGCGGAGCAGGGCAGGCAGGCCGGCGTCCCGGGCGGTGGCGCCGGCGTGCAGGTCGTCGTCCTCGCCGTCGCCGTCGCCACCGCCCCCCCCACCCCCGCGACGCCCCAGGGCCAGCCCAGGCGAGATGCAGAGCGACCGGAGCAGGCCGATGGCGGGCAGGACAGACGTGGATGCCACCCCGCCCCGCCCGCCCGTCAAAGACATCACAACCTTAGAGGCCAGCACAGCCTTGTAGGCGGCCGCCTGGGCCGCAGTCAGCCGTACAAAGACGTCAAAAATGCCGCACGGCGGCAGGCTGGCCGCGTTGACGACCGCCGCGGGCGGGCCCTTCAGAATGATGGCCCCGACCCGGGACGCCAGCTCCTCCGCCCGGCGGGCGCCCAGGTCCCGGTCCGCGGGCTTGGCGGCCGGGTCCCGGGCCCGGGCGATGGGGTCGGCAAAGACGCGGGTGAAGGCGGCGTGCGTGCCCAGGAAGCCGGGGGCCACAAAGTCGAGGACCGCGTACAGTTCGGACAGGTCGTTCTGGAGCGGCGTCCCCGTCAGCAGGACCACCCGCCGGCAGGCGATGGCTTTGAGGGCGGCAATGGTCTGGTTGCCACCCGCGGCTTTCAGGCGGTGCCCCTCATCGCACACCAGCAGGTCGACCCGGCCGGCCAGGGAGGGTCCGATTTTGCGCAGGGCCTCGTAGGACGCGATCATGCAGGGATGGACGCCGCCGTGCAGGAAGCCCGCGATGGCGGCGGGGCCGTCGCCGCCCGGGCGCAGGGCGATGACTTTGAACCGTTCATCGCCCAGCCACTTCCGGGCTTCCGCCGCCCAGTTCTCGACGAGCGAGGACGGGCACGCGACGACCGTGCGGCGGCCTAGCGGCCGGCCCGCCGGGCCCTGCCGCAGCAGCGTCCACATCAACGCCAGCGAGGTCAGGGTCTTCCCCAACCCCATCTCGTGCGCCAGGACGCACCCGGTCTGCCCCGGCGTGCGGGCGCCCGTGACGGCGGCGTACAGGAAGGCCAGGCCCTCGCGCTGGTGCGGGCGCATGCGGCGCACCAGAAAAGGGTCCGCGACGACGGCCGTGGAGACGCCGGGCGTGCCGGGGTCCAGGACGAGGGCGTCCGGGGCGGCCGGGTCGAAGAGGGGTGGGGGGAGGGTGGTGGTGGTGGTGGTAGGCGCAGTGCGTGTGGCAGCCCCTCGGCCCCCGCCCATGCCGGCGTGGCGGAGCGGCGCGCGCGACGGGCCGCCTCCAGCAGCCCCGGCGGGGCGGGTCGATAGCGCCAGGGCGGACGCCGCCCCCCCACCCCCACCAGCCACGTCTCCCCCACGACCGATGAACAGCTCGCCCGACGCAAACTGGGCGGCGGGCGCGGGCTCCACCACCTCAAACTCCCAGCCGCCGACCTCGCCGGTTGCGCCGGGGGGCAGGCCGCCGCCGCACCCTTTCAGCCGGGTCAGCCCGATGACCTTGCCCTCATCGTCCATCAGGCACAATCTGGCGTCGCCCTTGACTTCCATCACCCCGTCGGCAAAGCTCTTGTTGATGCGTTTTTTGCCGGACCGTTTGCAGTACAGGACCGTGTAATACGCGGCCGGCGCAGCAGGCGCAGCAGGGGCGGTCGTGGAGGGGCCCACCGCAGCGGTGGGCGCGTTGCTCATGGCTAGGGCTGCCAGCGGGGGGCGGGGAGGCGGGGCCGAGGTGGTGGGGGTGGCCGTGGTGGGCGGCGCAAACTTGGGGCGTTTGGCAACGACAGCCGACGGGAGCGGCGCATCGGGGGCCGCCTCGGGGCCCGCCACCTCGGGGCCCGCCGCCTCGCGAGCCGTGTTCTCGCCCTCGGTGGGTGGGGGAGCATCTGCCGGGCGGGGCACCTGGAAGAGGGCCCGGCCGGAGGGCGCGTGGACGCGGCGCATTTTTTTTTTGTCCAAAAAAATCGAGAGAGCCGCGCGAGAAAAAGAGGAATGATCAACATTTCCACCTACAAAATCTCGCGCCACCCCCGCTCCATCAGGCTCACCACACTCGTCACCACCCCGCTCCCGCCGTCCACCACCCACGCATCCCGGGGCCCCACACCGCCCGGAACGCCCCGCCCGCCGCCCAGGCCGAGGACCGCGTCCGGCGAGACCAGGCAGCAGGGGGCGGCGGCCCCACTGCCGACCCGCGCCACGCCCAGGCGCGCGCCCGTCCGGGGGCACCACCCTTCCACCACGCCCCGCCGCGGGGCGTAGGCGACAAGGACCAGGAGGCTGGCGGTGTCGATCGCCTCGCCCGCGTAGGCCGCGGCAGCGGTCAGAGCGGCGGCCGTGGCGGGCGAGGCGGCCGCGGACGCGGCAGCAGAGGGCGGGCTGAGCTGGACCCAGGCCAGCTGGGCGCCGCGGTAGCCCTTCCACACGCGCGTGACGCGGCACCCGTCCGCCCCGTCCACCAGCAGAATGCGGCCCAGGGCGTCCGCGGCGGCGGCCAGGGCGCCCGTGGGGGCGGGGTGCAAGGCCGTGATGCGGCGGGACGGGTCCGCGAAGGCCCGCCAGAGCGCGGCCGGCTCGCCCGCGGGCGGCGGGGGCGCCCCCGCCTTCTCGGCGCCTGCCGCCACAGCGGCGCCCGCTGCCGCCCCGGCCGCCCACCCGGCACTGCTGGGCCGGCCGGGCGTGGCGGCCGGCGACGGCGCCTCACTGGACGGGCGGGAGGAGGCGGCGGAGGCGGGGCGGGAGGGCGGCTCCCCAGCCGCGTCCGGCGCCGGACGCGGCCCTGGGGGGCCCAGCCGGGCCCCTCCAGGCGTCGAAGAAGAAGCCCGGGCGGCCACCCAGCCGCGGATGCCCGCCCGCAGGCCGCCCTCCCGCCCGGCCAAGGCCGCCCGGGCGGCGCCCAGCAGCCCCGCCGCGACAGAGGCGGCCAGGTCGGCGACCAGGGCGGCCGTGCCCCGGGGCGCGTGCTCGGCCGCGTCGTGGGCGGCCAGGGCGGCCGGGGCGGCCCCAGCGCTCAGGATGACGAGCCGGCCCGGCCCGCCCCTGCCGCCGCCGCCGCTGCCGCCGTCCCGCCCGTCCAAGGCATCCCGCAGGCGGGGCAGGCGGGGCCCCAGCACGATACCATCGGTCCGCGGCCCCACCCCGCGCCCCAAATCCCACCTCTGCACGCCCAGGGGCAGGGGCAGGGGCGCCAGGCGCCGCGCCCGCCAGTCGGGGGCGCCACCGCCACCGCCCGCTGCTGCCTGGCACACCGCCCGGGCCTCCACCGCCGCCAGGCGGGCGACCGCGTCGGGGGCCGTGACGGATATGTCATCGTCCAGGGCGACCGGGTCCAGGCCGGCCCCCGCGGGGCGCAGGCGCAGACTGACGATGGGGCCGGCGTGGACGCGCTGGCGGTGGAGGAGGCGGCCCCGGCCGGACGGGGTGGGGGAGGAGGGGGTTGGAGAGGCACGCCCGCTGGAGCTGCGTTCGGCGTGGACCTGGACGTGGCCCGTCGACGTTCCCACCAACAGGCACCCTTCCTCCAGGCGGGGCGCGGTCCTGGAGTTGAGGGTGGGGGTGGAGGGCGGCGCCGGGGCCGTCCCCGCGGCGGGCGACCGGGGCGGGCGGGCGGTGCTCGCCCGCCTGCTCCCGCTCCCCCCCGACGACGCAAACACTACCCACCGCAGGGCCGTCACCGTTTCAGGGTTCACCACCGCATCCAGGGCCGCCACCAGGCGGGGCGGCGCCTGGGCTGGGCAGGAGACCAGGGCCAGGCGGTGGCGGTAGGCGACGGCGAGCGTGGAACTTTGATGATGGGAGGGGGGAGAGGGCGTTAAGGTTGGGATTGAACTGGATTGTGAGACGGAGCATAGAGAGGCAACGCCCCCCCCAGCGCCTCTTCTCCACCTCTCACCTGCCCGGGTGTAGGGCCACCAGGGCCTCGCCCAGCCAGCCAGGGGTAGCCTGGTCGGCCACGCCCAGGGCGGCGGCCAGGGAGGGGAGGTCGATGTGCATTTGGGAGAACCGCGCCGGCGCCGAAGGCGCCAACGGAGTGTAGTGAGCAGAGGGGGGTGCGGCCGGGCCCCCTGCATTTACTCTTTCTTTTCTTTTCGCCCGACGACAACGCAACCGCCCGCAGGCACCCCGCCGCACGCACCCACTCACACACACACGGGTGGCTTAGCACGCACACACCAAGCCCTCCGAGGTCAACGCACACGCACCGGTTTGTGGCAGAGCATTCTCTACTGCTCTTTCTCTTTTCCGCTGTCCCACGACCCTCTCGCGTGTTCTCCTCTCTCTCTAAACATAATGCCCCGCACCCGGTCCGGCACCGGCCCCTCCGGCCGGGGCCAGGGCGGGGGCGCCAGTAGTAGCCAGGTAAGACGATGGGAAGGGCGTGCGGTGCGACGCTGCGGGCAGAGAGGAGCGCGAAGGGCGTGGGGTGGGGGGAGGCCTACGCGGCGGCGGCCGGAAAAGAACAGAACAGAAAAGAAAAAAACACACATGCCGCCCCCGTTTTTAGCCCGCCACTCCCCCCGTCCCGGCCATGGCCACCCCACGGGAGGGACCAGCATGGATTCGGGGCACGACTCAGGGGCACGCAGTGTGCTTTTGCCCTCCATCCTCTCTAAAACGGCACCCAAACACACACACAGGAAGCGCTCGCCCGCAGCACGCTCGCGGCCATCACCGCCGGCGCGCCTCCCGGCCCTCCCTCCTCCGCCTCCCCGGGCGGCGGCGGCGGCGGCGGCGGCCCGGGCCCGGCCACCCGATCCCGCACCGCCGCCGCCCTGGCCGGGAGCGGTGGGACTCCTGCCGAGGGCGGCGGCAGTGCCGAGGGCGCACCCACCACCACGGCAGGCACAAAGGCCCTCCCCGACCTCTCCGCCCTGTCCCCGGCCACCCTGGCCGCCGCGCGCGCGGCCGGCCTGGGCGAGCACGGGTGCCGCCACTACCGCCGCCGGTGCCGCCTGGTCGCGCCCTGCTGCGGCGGCGAGTTCTGGTGCCGGCACTGCCACAACGAGGCCAGGGCCGCCAATGAGTGGGACCCGGCCAAGCGGCACGAGCTGGAACGGACGGCGGTGCGGGAGCTGGTGTGCGCGCTGTGCTCCACCCGCCAGCCCGCGGCGCGCGCGTGCGGGGCGTGCGGGGCCGCCTTTGGCGCCTACGCCTGCCTGCGCTGCTGCTTCTTCGATGACGACACCCGCAAGCGCCAGTTTCACTGCGACCAGTGCGGCATCTGCCGGGTGGGCGGCCAGGAAAATTTCTTTCACTGCGCGACGTGCGGATGCTGCTACTCCAAATCGCTCGAGGTGAGGAAATGAGGAGGAGAGGGAGGAGAGGGGGGGGCATGGTCCGGCGCCCCATCATTTTTTGTTTCTCGCACCGCTCAACACCTCTTTTTTCCATCCTCGCCCATGTCAGGACAACCACGTGTGCGTGGAGAACTCGATGCGCCACAACTGCCCCGTCTGCTTTGAGTACCTGTTTGACTCGGTCCGCCCGACGGCCGTGCTGCCGTGCGGCCACACAATCCATTCCGACTGCCTGAAAGAGATGGAGCGCCACCGCCAGCTGGCCTGCCCGACCTGCCTGCGCTCGTACGCGGACCTGGCCCCCGTCTGGCGGCGCGTGGACGAGGAGGTCGCGGCGACGCCCATGCCGCCCGAGTACGCGGCCTGGGTGGTGTCCCTCCTGTGCAACGACTGCGGCGGGCGGGGTGCCGTCCGCTTCCACGTTCTCGGCCATAAGTGCGGGGCGTGCGGGTCCTACAACACGCGGCGCCTGGACATTGACCGGGGGGACCCGGTGCCGACGAGGGCGGGCGAGGAGGGCGTCACGGTCGGGGGTGGGGAGGGCGGCGGGGGTGAGTGAAGAGAGGAGAAAGATGGGAGGGGGCGCGGAGGGTCTGTGTGTTTGCTTTGTGCGTTTTTTTTTTTCCAAGCCCTAACGAGAGATCTGCTGCTTTACAAACACGGCGCACGGGCACGCACGCACGCACACCCCCACCCATCCATTCCCCATTTGCCATCCATCATCACCCCTGGCTCATGCGCCGTCCTTTGCTGCCCTTGCTCGCGTAGCCTTTCCCTGCCCGCCCCGTCGGCGCCGGCGCCGCCGCCGCCGCCTCCTCCAGCGCCGCCTGCTCCAGCTCGATGGCGGCGGGCGAGGAGGCGGAGGCGAGCGAGAACAGGCGGTCGTCGACCTTCACGCCCGAGGGGCCGACGCCCGACCCCGGCACCCCGGGGATGCCCCCGCCCCCGCCGCCGCCGCCGCCGCCCCCGCGCTTGCGGGTCGGGTCTTTCGTGGACAGGAAGCCGTCCAGGCCCTTGAGGACAGACCCGGAGGCGGTGTAGTCCGCGGTCAGGTAGGTGGTCTCCAGGTCGTAGATCTGGTGTGTGTTGTGGGCGGACGGGGCGCGAGTGAAAAAAATGATGATGAGGTTGACGGAGAGAGGGCGAGAGCAGAGGGCGGCTGCGGCGGCGGTCGACGAAAAACAACAAAAAAAGGGACGGCGTCGTGGCGCCCCGGGGCGACCTCGCTTTCATCACTACCAGCCTCCACGCAGCGTGCGTGCACAGGGGAAAAGGTCTGCCCCGTGGGCGCGCCCCCGGCCCCTTGGAATAGAGAGAACGCGGGGCCTTTTTTTTTTTTTTTTTTTTTTTCTTCCGCTCTTTCCGCCGCCGCTCGACCCTCTCCCGCCACTCCTCCTCGCACCTGCCGCTCCAGCTTGTGCAGGTCCGCCAGCAGCTGGTCCTTGCGGGCGGCCAGCAGCTCGGCGGCAGACATGGCGTGTATGTATACGTGTGTGTGCGCGCGCAGAGACTGAGAGGCACACGCCGAGAAGCCGAGGAGGAACGCGTATGTCGGCCTCTTTCAACTACCCCCCCAGGGCTGGCCCCGCGCTTGTTTGCCAGCTTTCTCTCTCTTCTCACACTCCGCCGCAACAGTTTTTCCATTTCTTGCCCGTCCGCCCGCACACCGCATTCCGCCCCGGCGGCGCGGCCCGCCCTTCAAACGGGCACGCACCCGCCGCCACACCGCCCCCACCCCCACCCCCGCCCAAACCCCTCCGCCGCGCCCGCCAGTCGCCCATCATGGCCTCCAGGTCCTCGACACTGGCGGGCATGGCCTGGCCGCTGGCCCGGCGCTCGGCCAGCAGCCTCATCATCTGGCGGGTCCACTCGAACTTGGCCATGCAGTCGTCGACCTGGGCCCGCGACGCTCCTGCTGCCTCGGCGACGGCGGCCCGGGCGGGCCCGTCAAAGGACGCCGGGTCCGCCCGGTGAGCCGGCTGCATGGCCGCAATGACGCTCTCATACAGCCGAAGGCTGCCCTGGGCTTGCGGGTCCGCCGACGCGCGGGCGGCCCCGCCGATGGCGTGCCCCGCCGCGGCCAGCTGGCGAGCCCGCTTGATCTGGGTCGCCCACGCGTCCAGGGTGAGTTCAACGTCGCCCGGGTCGCCACCTAGGACGGCCGGCAAGCGGGCCCGGGCCCAGGCGGGGAGCCAGGCGGCTTTGGGGGCAGGCCCGGCCTGGTCGTCGCTGGTGGAGGCAGCAGCGGGCGTGGAGGTGCTGGAGAGGCAGCGGGTTGACAAAGGATTCGCGAGCGCCACGGACCGCCAGGCGCACGCGGTGCCTGGCGCCAGCAATGCTACTCCTGCTGCTCCTGCTCCAGCTGCGTCGCCAGCCACCAGGCGTCTGGCTAGGGCGGCCGCGGCGGACCGCATCGAGAAGGAAATACGCGGGAGTTTTGTGGAAACACACCAATTGGCGCGTCTGTGGCCAAACTCCGACGGCCAGGCTGTGCTGACCCTCTCCTTTGATAAAAAAAAAAGCTGAGAAGAACCAATCACACACACACGCTGACTCTCACCCGCCCTGTGCCCCCCCCTCCCCCCACCCCCCTCGCACACACCCCGCACACGCACTCAAATAAGAAAAATGCAAAAATGATCAATAAAAAAAGAATTCACGCCGCGACCAGGACGCCGCCCTCCTCCTGCTCGTCCACCACAAACTGTTTCAGGGACCGCCGCACGCCTTCCACGACCAGCCAGTACGCCGCCGTCGACGGCACCTTCTCGGCCAGCCTGGGACCGAGGCCCCGAAATAGGGCGCGCGCCCCGCCCGGCCCGGCCGCGATGGCCGCGCCCGTCCCGAAAAACTGTTTCACAGCCGCGCGCGTGGTGGGCGGGGGCGCGCTCGTCGCCAGCTCCAGCCGCAACTTGATGCAGTCCGCCGGCATGGACGCCACCACCGCGGCCGCGCCGGCCAGGGCCCCCACCATCGCCCCCGTGATCGAGGGCGGCGCCAAGCCGGCCCGGGCCAAGGACGAGCCGGCGTCCGCGAGGAGGGCGTACGTGACCAGTTCGGCCGCATCGTAGGGAAAGCTCTTGAGTAAAAAGGAGGCGTACCCGCGGTACAGTTCCCGGGGCCCGCCGGCGCGCAGGGCGGCCGCCGCCTGGGCGGCCAGGCCGGCCCCGCCCGCCACGCCCGCCTGCATGCGGTGGCGGAACATTTCCAGGGGCGACTCGATGAGCGAGGTCGCGAGGCAGGACGCGGCCGCACCCGCTGCGGCCGCTGCGGCCGCGGCCATGGTGGCGGGCCCGCCGTACCCGCTGATGGGGGAGGCGATAGGCGCAGAGGTGGAGGGCAGGGAGTCATCGTCGGCACCCGCCGTGCGCGCCCCGAGCGAGCGCCGCCGAGAGGAGGCCGCCTCCGCCGTGCCCTCCCCACCTGCCGCCAGGGCCCGCCCGCCCGTGAAGGCGACTAGGTAGAGGGCGCCCACCACCGCGGACAGGCCCGCCGCGGGCAGGCAGCCCCGGTACAGGGCGGGCACGGCAGACAGGATGGG
>Ga0315291_10001797_pt1 | contig 28421 bp, 23 predicted proteins | sample YL17G12_20_MG_FD_203070 | JGI IMG/M metagenome (GOLD analysis project Ga0315291, IMG submission 203070) | Sediment microbial communities from Yellowstone Lake, YNP, Wyoming, USA - YL17G12_20 | ecosystem: Environmental > Aquatic > Freshwater > Lake > Sediment | place: USA: Wyoming | collected...
GTTTATTCTGCTGGCATTATGATGCCCATCGGCTATGAGTACGGATTCAAGCAAGACCTTGATGTTGCGTTCACACGTCCTGCACACTGGGAAAAACCAGCATTCGATATCCGAAAATTCATAAAAATGGTCAACACTCTCAAGAGCGAGCATCCCTTGCTCTGGAGCGAGGGAGCCCTTAAGATAGCGAAGAGCGATGCCAGTTGCATCGTCCTGGAGAGGCGTGCCGAGCAGATGCCGGGGAAGGTGGGCTGGATTATAGTGAACAAAAGCTGGGACCAATCTATATCTGTGGTTCTAGATGACGCAATTGCTCTCACCCCTGCCCATAGCCTGTATCGCATCTGCCGTGACGACAGCCCCTGGGATGGAGAGCCACTTCTCGACAAAAACATAACGCTCTCCCCCGCAGAAGTCGCCCTTATTTTAGAACCCATTGGCACCTGTAGGGGCGAGGTGCCCTCGCCCGAATTCCTGAAAACTGACTGCTGATAGCTGACAGCTTACAACGGAGGCAACTTGAACCCATCCCGACTCAGCGGCGTCCTCCTCCACCCCACCTCCCTCCCGGGACGCTTAGGCATCGGCGACCTGGGAAGCGCGGCTTATCGATTTGCCGACTTCCTGGTAGCCACCAAACAGCGTCTCTGGCAGATATTGCCCCTGGGTCCCACCGCCTATGGCAACTCACCCTATCAATGCCTCTCCGTCTTCGCAGGCAACCCGCTTCTGATAAGCCTGGAAACCCTGCTCGCTGAGGGTCTCTTGGATAATGCTGACCTCAAGAACGCACCCCGATTCCCGCAGCATAGCGTTGACTACGAAGCAGTCATAGCGTTCAAAACGCCACTGCTCAAGAAATCCTTTGAAATCTTCGAAAGCAAGGCACTCCCGGCGCAGCGGGACGAATTCGATGCTTTCTGTGCTCAGAACAGCTCCTGGCTCGATGGCTTCGCGCTTTACATGGCGCTGAAAGAGGCTCATGGCTTTGCCTCTTGGAACAGATGGGCTCAGGATATAAAACCGCGTCGTCCCCAGGTGGTGGCACGCTGGCGCGCTAAGCTGGCGCGTGAAATCCCTTGCCACAAATACCAGCAATACCAGTTCTTCAAACAGTGGTCGAAGCTCAAGCAATACTGCCACGACCGCGGCATCAGGCTTTTCGGCGACATGCCCATATACGTTGCACTCGACAGCGACACAGTCTGGCTGCATCCCGAGCTATTCCATCTTGACGCTGAGGGCAAGCCCACGGTGGTGGCGGGCGTCCCCCCCGACTACTTCAGCGAAAACGGACAGTTCTGGGGCAACCCCATCTATTGCTGGGACGAAATGGAGAAGGACGGCTACTCCTGGTGGATCGAGCGCATGAAGTCAGCCTGCTCACTGGTGGACATCGTCAGGATAGACCATTTCCGCGGCTTCGAGAAATACTGGGAGATTCCCGGCGGAGACACCACAGCCAGAAACGGACGCTGGGTTCCCGGACCCGGCGATGCGCTTTTCCAGGCTATTCGCAAAGCCCTGGGCGACGTCCCTATCATCGCCGAGGACCTTGGCGTTATCACTCCCGAGGTTGATGCCCTCAGAGAGCGCCTCGGCTACCCCGGGATGAGAGTGCTTCAGTTCGCCTTCGGCGGCGATGTAAAAGCCGACGACTACCGACCCCACAACTACCCGAGCAACTGCGTGGTTTACACAGGCACCCACGACAACAATACCACCGTCGGCTGGTTCAGGGAGGGTGAGGTGGGGGAGAGCACTCAGAGCAGAGAAGAAAGGAAGCGTGAGCGGAAATTCGCCCTGAAGTACGTGGGCACCGATGGCGGGGAGATAAACTGGGACTTCATCCGTCTGGCTATGATGTCAGTGGCGAACATGGTAATCATCCCGTTGCAGGACGTCCTGGGCTTGGGCAGCGAAGCCCGCATGAACCGCCCCGGCACCACGGAGGGCAACTGGGCATGGCGCTTCTCAGGCGATATGCTGACCGACGCAACAAAGGACAGACTAAGGGAACTAGCGGTTATCTACGGAAGAGCGCTCTAACCAATAGCAGCCACCGAAAGCTTCGGCAAGAATATAGGGAGCGAAAATCATGAAGAAAGTACTTTTTATATGTGGCAGCCCCAGAGGCAAGAAAAGCGCAAGTCTGTCTACTGCGTTGTTCATGTCTCGTTTCCTCGATTATGACTACGAATTTGTAGACGTGGCGAAAGCAAGGTTATCATCCAATCCAGCAGAAGCGGAACCCGCCTTCCTTAAGATTGTTGAGAGAATGAAGGGTGCGGATGCGATTATCTGGACTTTTGGGGCATGGGTCCTGTTCGTTCCTGTTCAGATGCAGTATCTTTTTGATAAACTATTTGCCCAGCAGGGTTATGATTTTACGGGTAAAATCGCCGCTTCAGTTATGACATCTGCTCGTGTCCACGATGATTATATTCTCGATAGGGTCAGATTTGTAAGCGAGCAGTTGGGTTTTGGCTATGTTGGTGATATATCGGCTGAAGGCAATCCTTTTTTCGGATACGTTGATGAAGAAGAAACCGAGGATAGCTGTCGGGTTCTGGCTGGGAAAATTAACCAGGCTTTGCAGGATGGATATATTCCCGCCAAAGAAAGTGCCTATTTAGACCGGGCTCATCTTTCTCCCTTGCGTCGCGGGGTAGCTTTCAAAGTAACTGGTCGCGAAGCAGTGAAAGATGGCGATAAGACCATCCTGGTTATAACGGGTAACAGGATATCTGAAGACCCGGCCGGGGCGTCCATAGTTGAATCTATCCGGAGGTATTCGCGAAACAAGGTGGAACTTATAGAACTAGGAGCTCACAAGGTCGGACCTTGTATTGGATGCTATCTCTGTGATTTTAGAGTAGAGGGTATCTGTGTCATCAGGGATGAGTATGAAGAAATAAAAAGGAGAATGCACGAAGTTGACGGTATTGTATACATAGGTAGTTGTGCTTCAGGGATGGTAGATTGTCACTTAAAAGCATTTCTTGACCGGTCGTGGGGGATGGCTCACCGTCCATCATTGAAAGGCAAATATGGCTTTGCCGTAGCCACTGGAGGGGGCCCTCTGGGTAAAAACGCAGCGTGGTACCTGGGGGCTGTCTTGGATAAAACAGGGGCAAAATGTATTGCATCTCTGACCGATGGCGATAGTAATGACCCGAATTTTGCAGATACAGTACGTCAGACAGTGGAAGATTTAGACCGTGCCATGGAGGAGAGATGGCAGATCGCAGATAGGTTTTCGACTCGCTGCGCAACTTGGACGTTTCGTGACCTTGTTGCCAGAAATGGTATGATTCTTCGTGCAGATTATGATTTTCACAAGAAGAACAAAATGTTTGACTACGTCTCAACTGGCGGAAGCGCCGCAATTATGAGAATTCTATTCAAAAGCAAGAAAGTAGAAAATAAGTTAGTGGCTTTTAGAGGAAATCGAATTACACAAGAGAGGGAGAAACGGTTGGAGAACTTGCTCAAAGCCGGCACTCTTGGAAAAGGGAGGAATATAACCGAAAACACATAACTATCAATATGTCATTCCTACGGAAGCAGGAATCCAAGCGTAGGCGTAAGGTGGGTGAAATCCGCATCAGGCGTATGCAACCCACCACTGTCCAAAATGTAAATGGTGGGTTTATTGAGGATCGTTAGCGGATGCTACATAACTTCCTGGTAGACCTCGAGGACCTGCCTGGCTGCCTGCTCCCAGGTGAACTTGTGCTGCACCCTCTTTCGTGCCTGTTTCGCCATCTTCAGCCTCAGCTCGTTGTCATTCACGAGCCGCTTTATGGCGGCAGCCAGTGCGGGAACGTCTCCGGGTGGTGTCAGCAAACCGGTCTCGCCGTCGGCGACCAACTCGGGCAGCGCGCCTGCAGCGAAGGCTATCACAGGCACCTCGCATGCCATAGCTTCCGCAGCAGGGAGACCGAAGCCTTCGAACATAGAGGGCACTATCGCGATGTCCGCCGCTGAGTACCACTTCGCCAGGTCGTCGCCGCTCAACCTGCGGGCGAAAGTAACGCGCCCGTTGAGATTGATCTCCTGCATCAGGGCGGGTGCATATTGAGCCTCGGGCGCCCCCCCGTCTATTATAGTCAGCTTAACAGGGCACTCGTTTTCCAGCAGCTTCATGGCTTGCAGCAGGTAGATGATGCCCTTTTTCCTGTCCTCGGTATTGCCCACGAATATCAGGCTGTTTGATTTCTTGGGCATGCCGTTGAGGCTCTTGAAGGCAGCGGTGTCCACACCGTTATAAACCACTCTGATGCGGCTGGAAGGTATGCCCATGAGGCGCTCAATCTCTCTGGCTGAGCACTCGGAGACGGTTATCACCCGGTCGGCGCGCCTGCCCACATAAGACTGCATGGGCACATATATCGAGTAGAACCACCAGCGGCGCCATTTCTCAATCTGGTTGCGCGCCTGAGCGAAGTCGGAGTCGCGGTCCAGAGCCATGGGGTGATGTATAGTTGCCACCAGGGGCAGCCCGAGCCGCTTTATCCGGGTCAAGCCGAACCCCAGGCACTGATTATCGTGAATCACATCGAAATCGACCAGGGCGCTCAGCCACTTCAGCGCATTGTAAGCCCTGAAGCTGAAGGTCAGAGGCTCGCTGTACATGCCCATCCTGGTGGCGACTGCCTCGTAGAAATCGAGCGGGTTGCGCAAAGGACCCGAGCCGTTGCCCATGTGGTATCTGGAGACATAAGCACTGTGGTTTTTCACCTTGTGCAGGTGCACCCCTTCGGCTAACTGAGGATAAGGTGGACCTGAGATTACATGGACATCATGCCCCAGGCGCTGGAACTCACGGGACAGATAATTGATATAAATCCCTTGCCCGCCGCAGTACATATTACCGCGGTAGGTGAGGAGGCATATTCTCATAAACATCCACCGGGTATTAATTTAAGCGTGGTGCGCAATATGGCAAGAAGGAAACCGCGTGATTTGTGCAGTGCGGGACGCCCTGTGGCAGAAACAGAAGCGTGAAACATATGCTTTACAGACAAAAACAGCTAGTATAGAAAACGTATAGACGATACCACCTTTGGCGTACCCTGTCAAGTGGGGGGTACGTTTGAGGGGGACAGCCGTTCCCTGGTGGCACAGGCGCCCTGGTGGCAACAGGCGCCCTCGCCTGTGCACCCTTCTGCTCGCTGTGGATGTTATCATCCACAGCCGCAAGTTCGGGGATGATAACATCCCCGAAGAGCAAGACAATTTTGGAGCTATCAGCCTTCAGCAGGCGACAAAGACCAATGCGAAAAGGGCGCTCCGCACGGGGATATCGGAACGGCAAAGAGCAGAACATCAATTCAGAAGAGCTCCAAAAGGCCTCGGTTTCTGGAGATACATTGGGCGTTAGAATCGTGACTTTGAAAGCTGAAAAGGTGACCCTGAAGGGGGCACCTAATACCATACAGAACTCGTTGACGTGTACAAGTTTGGAAGTGCGGTTCAGATTACCAAGTAAGGGGCAAGAAATATGGGTTGAAAAGTGGTAAACTAGCCACAAATCAACCTGTGACGCTTTGTGCAACGTGGCCAAAGCGACCAAAAGCCTGCACCTAGAAACAGTCAATTAATTATTGACGGAGGAGAAATATGGATTTTAAGTTAAGCGAAAAAGAAGATGCACTACGAGAAGAGATACGCAGATTTGCCAAGGCAGAAATACCCCCGGATTTTATTTACAATTTTCTTGATGAAGAAAGCCGTGACGAAGACTGGGCTTTTACTATGTCTATCTCGAAGAAGCTTGCCCAGAAAGGCTGGCTTGTTATGGCCTGGCCAAAAAAATATGGAGGACAGGAAGCTTCACGCCTCGAGCAAATGGTCTTGGCTATGGAAGCTACCTATTGGGGAATCCCGGGTCTGGGGATGGGCATCAGCGGAACCGCTTGGGTAGGTCCATCCCTGATGCTCTATGGCAACGAGGAGCAAAGGCAAAAATACCTGCCGCCTATCGCTTCGGGAGACCCGGATGGCGTGTGGTGTACCGGTTATAGCGAGCCCAATGCCGGCTCGGACTTTGCCAATATTCAGACTCGGGCTATTCGAGAGGGCGATGAATATGTCGTCAATGGACAAAAGGTTTGGACAAGTTGTGCCCATCGAGCCAGATGGTGCTGGCTTGCAGTGGTAACAGATCCTAACGCTGCCAAGAAACAGCACGGCATTAGCCTGCTCATCGTGGATATGAAAAGCCCCGGAATAACCATTAGACCATTACTAAACTATTCCGGCGTTCACATTTTCAACGAAGTCTTTTTCGACAATGTCCGGGTTCCCGCGGCTAACCTTGTTGGCCAAGAAAACCGGGGGTGGTATCAGTTAATGCAATCTCTAGCTTACGAAAGACACAGTGTTGGCGCTCAGATATACGGAGCTGGGAAACGAATGCTAGAGAGTCTTGTGGAGTACGTAGCCGAAACTAAAGAAAATGGGGTATCGCTATCGCAGAACGCTGTAATCCGGCATAAGCTGGCAGAAAGGGCAGTTGAACTGGAAACCTTAAAGATACTGTCGTACGAGATAGCCTGGAAGATGAGCCAGGGTGTAATCCCTATCTACGAGGCTTCCAGAAATAAGGCGTACGGTGACTGTATACAGGAACGGATGGCTAATACCGGCACAGAGATATTAGGAGCCTATTCCCAGATAGACCAGAATTCCAAGTTCGCCAAGCTCAAAGGCGTCATACAGCATCTGTATTTGCTATTTCCGGGTATTACCATAGCAGCCGGCACAGACGAAATAGAGAAAAACATCATAGGGCAATTCAAGCTGGGGCTACCCAAATCATATTGAAAGGATAAAGGTGATCGCGATGGATTTTAGCTTTTCCGAACACCAGCATATGCTCCGCAATGAAGCAAGGCGCTTTCTAGCCAGGGAATGTCCAAAAACTAGGGTTAAAGAGCTTGAGAAGGACGAGAAGGGCTATGATTCTGTAGTCTGGCGCCATATGGCAGAGATGGGATGGATGGGGCTTGTTTTGCCTGAGGAGTACGGAGGACTAAATGCTGACTTCGTGGACTTAGTAGTTTTAATGGAAGAGATGGGCCGAAACATTCTGCCCGGGCCTTTCTTCTCTACCATAGCGCTTTGCGCTCTCCCAATACTTGAGTATGGGAATGACTCCCAAAAGGCAGAATATCTTGCTCCCATTGGTAGAGGGGAAAAGATTTGGACTCTGGCGATGACTGAGCCATCAGGAGGCTATGGTGCTTCAGCAATAAAAGCCGAGGCGAAGCTGGAAGGTGGAGAATTTGTAATCAACGGGGAGAAGATGTTTGTCCCTTACGCCAATGTGGCCGACTACTTGCTGGTCATAGCCCGGACCGCCAAGGGCAAGGTACCAGAGAATGGGCTGACGTTTTTCATCGTTGACGCCAGGAAGCCGGGCACGAGTATTGAAACAATACCCACACTAACTGGTGAGAGGCAGTGCAAGGTTAGTTTTAAGAATGTGAAGATTCCTAAGGAAGATATCCTGGGCAAGGTGGGCCAGGGTTGGGACATAGTTGAGTATATCATGAGAAAGGCCACAGCATTGAAATGTGCAGAAGTATCCGGGGCATGCCAGGCGGTTTTGGATATGTCTAACACCTATGCTAAAGAGAGGATGCAGTTTGGCAAGCCCATCGGATCTTTCCAGGTCATACAGCACAAGCTGGTTGACATGCTCATTGATGTTGAGGGACTACAGTACCTGGTCTACCAGGCAGCATGGCTGATCAGCATGGATGCTCCTTGTGATTTACAAATTGCCATCACCAAAGTGAGGGCCAATGAGGTATACAGGAGTGTTGCCTTGAGTGGGGTCAAGATACATGGAGCCATAGGTTTCACCATGGATCATGACATTGGTCTGTATTACCGCCGCGTCCTGGGGGTGGAGTCCTTCTTGGGGGATACTGACTTGCACCTGGAAAAGGTCGCTGTAAACATAGGGCTGTGAGTCATTTATTCAAATAAGCCTGAAGAGGAACGGCCTTGGGGGTTGGCAGAGTATTAAAGGGTACGGAGCACCGTGCCCCTGAAAAATGTGGACAAGCGCAAACTTTGAGATAGTGTGAGGGGGCAAGGCCTTGCGCCCTTGCATTTTCTGGAGTCAAAGGAGTGTCCCTATTCTGTAGGGACGAGGGGGCCCCGACCCAAGTCCTTTCGAAGTGCCCCTGCACTGGTGTATTCCCAAGATTGATAAAAAGGCATCCCCTTTTCAGAGCACCCTTTTTGTCAAGAACTCCAGAAGGGTTGAAAGCCAGCGTTCCACATTTGCTACACCCTGCTTCTTTGTCCGTGGGAAAGTAATACACACTTGGGTTTTAGCTTCAATTTGCCGGTTGGTATTGGAGGTAGGTGCCTTTAGGAACCCGACAACCTGACTCTCGCAAAGTGCTCCGAAAACACTTGTTTTTGAAGCAGTGCGGGACGACAGCAGGCCAGCTCATTCAGCTTTGCGGGAAGCATGCAACATTTTTGGCAACCGTAACCTAATGGGTGGTACAGCTATTGGGGGGGGGCGGGGCCGGGCGCCGATACCCTATTTGCCACCGGTTACAACGTCTGTGCGAGTCTTAATTTGTTCTTATCGCCTCTAGTCTAATTGCGCGTAGCGCACACCGGTTAGCTGTTCAGACACTTGCCAAAGTTGACGTCCATCTGCGGCCTCATGTGATGCTCTGTTTGATGTCACTACAACGGGATACCCTCTCTGCGCCATAAAACCATCAGGACCATAATATTGCCCCCCAATTACATTGGGATCCACTGCAGCACGAATCATTGGCAACGCACCCATGGCCGCACGTTGTGCCATTGGCTCCAGGAGAGACCTCAGCAATTTGAAATACCATTTATTTTCAACATGACTGGTAAGATTCGTATTTGAACTGCCGGGATGGGCTGCCACAGCGATGGCATCAGCCCCAATCGCTTCAAAGCGCCGTTGTAGTTCGTAGGTAAAAAGCAGATTGGCTAGCTTGGAACGGCCATATGCCCGCGTTGCTGAATAGCCATTCCCACCTTCATACATCAAGTTAGTAAAATCCATACTGCCTATGCGATGCGCGAAACTGCTGATATTGACGACTCGTGAACCAGAGGTTTTCAGAAGTGAATCAATAAGAAGTCCAGTCAAAGCAAAATGGCCTAAATGATTGGTGCCGAATTGACTTTCAAAGCCATCTTCTGTTGTCGAATAGGGAACCATCATGATCCCAGCATTGTTCACCAGCACATCCAGCTTCGCATACTTCTTATTAAATTCCCTTACAAATTGATGCACAGATGCCTGGCTTGCCAAATCCAGATGCATAATTTCTGCCGGGGCATTTGGAACAGCAGCAAGTATTTGTGCCAATGCCCCCTTTGCTTTATCCATACTGCGACAAGCCAGAATCGTTTGTGCTCCCTTTCGCGCAAATTCCTTGGCCTCTTCAAACCCTATGCCGCTGTTACTACCCGTAACGATAATGACCTTACCAGTAAGGTCGGGCATGTCATCAGTCGCCCAATTTTTATTCATCGTGTTTATCTCCAGACATTTATTTACTCATTGATACGCTGACGGTCTACAAGCATCATGGTGAGTCGCGGGTTCATCCGAGAAAAAAGCCAGCGTTCCACATTTGCTACACCCTGCTTCTTTGTCGGTGGGAAAGTAATACACACCTGGATTTTAGCTTCAATTTGGCGGTAGGCCAAAAGTAGTAGCGCCCCTACAGACCCAAAAACTTTAGGCAGAGTGCTCCGAAAACATCTGGTTTTGATCTCATTGAGCTTGGAGCCAATTCGTTAGAAACGCCAAGTAACAGCACAAGCAAGTGTTCACCGCTAGAAATATGGGTTCGCCTGATAATCCGTTTACCCACATTTCTTTTCTACTCCGACTTTCTAACCACTATTTTACCTGTACCTTTACAATAGCGACACTTCTCTTTCAATATCGGATGGTCATCACAGTAAGGGCAGATGATTCTCAATCTGCTCGTATCTTCCATACCTAACTCTTTAACTTTCCAGGATAGCTCACTATTTGACCGAATTTTGCCTCCTCCAACGTTCATGACCAATCTACAGCCGATTCTGCGACAAGTCGCTGCTTCGGGAATATTTTCCGGTCCAGTCCTGTCACCGCCTTTCGCAAATATGTCAGGCTTGACCAGTTCCAGCGTCTTACGTACAGTCTGGTCTTCATCCACAGAAGCAATAACTTCATCAACTCCTTTGACGTTTTCGAGAATTTCTTTTCTCTCCTCAAATGGCATGAACACAAACCCCTTTTTTCTGAGCAGGAAATCGTCGCCGTTCAAAATTACCACCAGCCTATCACCCAGTTTAGCCGCTTCACGAATGTATCGAATATGACCAACATGGATAGGATCAAAAGCTCCACTTATTGCAACTGTGACAAGTCTCTGTTTCATTCCAATTGCTCCTCTGATTTTATATAATCACTCAAGATATATCGTAATATTGTAACTATAATGGTAAATTACAGCAAGTTATGCCCGTGGCCCGCCACTAATCCGCTATATTAGTATATTTTGCTAGTGATCTGATGATTTGTTGACCGCACCATGTATTTGAATTATCATATCAGCACTACGATTCTTGGTTTCCTCTTTCCCTTATAGTGGAGGTTTACTTATATAGTGGAGGTTTACTTATGAAAGCTACACATTCTCGCCGCCTTATTGAACGTAATGTAGCCATGGAGTTGGTGCGTGTTACCGAAGCGGCAGCCATGTCTGCAGCCCGTTTTTTCGGTAAGGGCGACAAAAACCTGGTGGACAAGGCAGCGGTGGCCGCCATGCGGTACGTCTTGGGCTACATCAGGATGGATGGAATCGTGGTCATTGGAGAGGGAGAGAAAGACCAAGCTCCCATGTTATATATTGGAGAGCGGATTGGTGACGGCTCGGATTTACATGTTGACATTGCTGTTGATCCGATTGATGGCACCACACTGGTTGCAAAGGGTCTTCCCGGAGCTATATCTGCCGTGGCGCTCTCTGCTAGAGGGACGATGAATTGCCCAAGGGAATTGGTGTATATGAATAAGATTGTCACCGACCGTGAGGCAAAGGACTCTATAGATATTGAGGCATCGGTGGCAGAAAACTTGAAGAATATCGCCAAAGCTAAAAAAAGAAAGGTATCAGAAATTACAGTGGTGGTCCTGGACAGACCACGCCACGAACAGTTGCTGTCAGAGATTAGGAGTGCAGGCGCCCGGGTCAAACTGATTTCCGATGGTGACATAGCGGCGAGTATACAGGCCGCCCTGCCCGAAACAGGAGTCGATGTTCTCATGGGCATCGGGGGCACACCTGAGGGAGTCCTCTCTGCTGCGGCCATACATTGTATTGGAGGCGGTATACAATGTAAGGGCTGGCCTCGAGATAAAAAGGAAAGAGAAGCAGCCATAGCCGATGGAGTTGATCTTGATAAAGTCTATAAAACGGAGGACTTGATAAACAGTGAGGATGTTTTCTTTGCTGCCACCGGGGTTAGTAGCAGCGAATTACTGAAGGGAGTACGTTATTCTAGCGGCGGAGCACAAACGCAGTCTCTAGCTATGCGCTCCCGTTCTGGTACCATCCGCTGGATTGATGCCTGGCACAACTTCGAACGACTAGACAAACTCAGTTTTGTTAAACTCCATTGAAAAAGCCTTTACATCCTACCCTTGCCCTGTAGGTTCATTTTACATTAGGATTATCACAGCGAAGGATACCCCCACTATCGCCCTGTAGTGCTTTACGCTGTCCTCAAAGGTTGGACTTGCCCCCTTTTTTGGACACGGGGTTTTATGAAACACTAGACTAGGTTCCAAAAGGGATCCCCTTGTATGACTTGAATCATAGAACACCGTAATTCTTGGACTTATAATAGTCTTAAGAGGTTACAAGCGTCGACATGTTAAATAGCTTCTCACTGATGTCAAGAGAGAAAAAGACTATCGAAATCATGATCAGGTTGTACTGCCATGACCGGCATGCAACCAAGTCTTCACTCTGCAAATATTGTGAAGAACTTCTCGATTATGCAGGAGCGCGGCTTGCGAAGTGTCCATTTCAAAATGGCAAACCTACTTGTGCCAAATGTGCTATTCATTGTTATAGTCCAATTATGAGAGAGAAGGTTCGTGAAGTAATGTGCTATGCTGGCCCGCGTATGTCCTACAGGCATCCCATTTTGGCGCTACTTCATCTCCTGGACGGACGTCGTAAGCCGGCGTTCCGCATTTGATACACTATTCCCCACAATTTTTGATGGCGGGGTCCATCCGCCAGAGGCGGATTCCACCCCTCACTCTTATCTCTCTCGTCAAGGGGAGAGCGGATTGGTGCCTTTGACATGCGGGGAAGTATCTGGATATAATTCAGTCCTGCGTGGAATCCGGCTTTGGAGGTTAACATGGGACAGAAGATTTCTAAACAGGCTCTAAAGAAGCAGGCTAGGAAGAAAGCCTATGACTATGAACTGAAATGCCACGGCTGCAGCCAGGCTGTGCTACTAACATTTCAGGAACTCCTGGGACTGGAGGATGAACTGACCTTCAAGGCGGCGGGTCCTTTGTGTGCTGGACTGGGCATGGGCAGGGCATGCGGTGCATTGACTGGAGGAGTGATGGTGTTGGGCATGATGTATGGTCGTTCCCGCATTCAGGATGGTCTTAATGGACTTCTCCCGGGGATGGGTATCGCACAGAGGCTGGTGCAAAGGTTTGAAAAGGAGTTTGGCACCACCGCTTGCAGTGAAATCTCAAAAATCAAGGATTGGACTGATTTTAAGGCGGTGATGCAGGCTGTGAACGACCCTGAGTTCATAAAAAGGGAGGCTGAAGTCGTTGGGAAGACAGCGGAGATGGTAGCCGAACTCATAGGCGAGGAGATCTAGCGCCCTTTGTCCACTCAGAAATCTTACGGTGGGTTTCTTAGCGGTAGTTCAAATGATGCGTGGGCGGGTTTAGAACCCGCCCCGACGGAATATAGAAAAGCTTGTGAATTGAAACGATTTTAGGGCGAGGTCTCCTCGCCCGATTACCTTACAGGATGTAGGTGGAGAGTTCGCGGGCTATTTCGACGGGTTTGCCGAAGGCGTCTTCTGCTTGTTTTATGTTGCGGGTGTAGTCGCAGTCGGGCCAGAAGTGGGTGAGCATGAGCCTCTTCACTTTCGCTTTCTTCGCTAGCTCGCCCACCTGCCCCCCGGTTAGATGCCCCCAATCGGCGTCTGCAGGGTCGTATCTGGTCGCTTCGCAGAGGAACAGGTCGGCGTCGCGGGCAAGCTCCAGCAGTTCGTCGCAAAGTCCGCTGTCGGCGGAAAAAACCATCCGCTTGCTGCCCGAGATCGCCATGGCATGGGCTTCTATGTAGTGCTTCACCTGGGCGACCTCAATCTTGAGGGCGCCCAGGGTGAGCTTCGAGGTCGGGTCGTATTCATGGACGCGGAAGTATTCTGAGAAAAAGGTCGGCGAATCATTGAAGGCTGAGACGAGCTGTAGCAGGATCTTTTCGCCGTCGGGGGGCAGGTACAGGTCGGGATGGAGTTTTTTGTGCCGGGGACGAGTGAGGGCGTAGCGGTACGGTATCAGGTCGAAGCAGTGGTCAGCGTGCAGATGTGATATGACTATGTGGTTCACGTCCTGCAGCGCAGCCACGCGCTGCAGGTTGCTGAGCACGCCTGTGCCGCAATCTACAAGGAGCTTTGCTTTCCCCTCTTCTACCAGACATCCGGAGCAAGCGCCGCCAGGTCCGGGGTAAGCAGCGCTGGAGCCAAGCACAGTGAGTTGCATGACTTCCTCCTATTACCCTTTCCTGTACGCTCTGAGTTTCGGGTTCTCCGATATTTTAACACGAGCAGGGCAAGGATGCTCTACCCTTGTTTTACGCGCAATCTCAGGGCACGATATACCGGCACCGGCTCCGCCTTTCCTTTGAAGCGCTGCGGCTCCAGTGCCTCGACCTCGATTTCATCTTTCACTTTTTCGTAGGTGTTGGGGCCAATCCATATCTGGTCGCCAGGGGCATTGGAGCAAAGCCGGGATGACAGGTTGACGGTGTCGCCGATGATGGTGTATTCGCTGCGCCCTTCCGAGCCCACGTTGCCCGCCACTGTGGGTCCTGTGTTGATGCCTATGCCGAATTTCACCCTGGGCAAAGCGGAGTCGCCTTGCTGGTTCTCTTTTTCTATAGCCTGCTGCCCCTCCAGCGCTGCCTTCACCGCAAGCAGGGCGTGGTCGGGCTGGTCTTGAGGCGCGTTCCATACCGCCATGATGTTGTCGCCGCCGAATTTGTTAATCATGCCCTCGTTGGCAAGAACGCGTTCTATAATCAGCGTGAGGTACTTATTCAGCGTGGCGACCACTGCTTCAGGCGACATGCCCTCGCTCAAGGCTGTGAAGCCGCGCATATCGGCGAACATCACGGTTACCTCTCTTCTCGTTCCGCCAAGCCGTAGCTGGTTGGCGTCAGCCAGGTTCATTATCTCGTCTGCCACTTGAGGGGAGACGTACCTGCCGAACAACTGCTTTATCTGGCGTCGGTCGGATTGTTCGGCAATGACGCGGCACAGCACTACGGTTACATAGATGATGGGCAGGGTAATGAGCGGGTAGAGGATGTTCAGGACGTGACCTCGGTCAAAAGCCAGGAAGGCAGCCACCACGTAAGCCAGAAACATCAGCACAACGAGCAGAGTTCCCCAGCGCAGCCTTATCAGGGGGAGGACAAGCCCGGTGATGCCTGCCATGAGCAGCACCACGAGGATGTTGGTCTGCCTGGTGGTCTCCGCAAGGAAGCGCTGATTGAGGATGGTGTCCAGGGCATTGGCGTATATCTCGACGCCGTACATTTTCTCTGCGGAGATGGGGGTCACCCATGAATCAGGCTCTCCGGTGGCGGTCATTCCCACGAGCACTATTTTATGTTTCACTGCATCGGGGTCGAAATTGCCTTCCACTACATCAATGTAGGAGAGATGGGTGAAGCTGCCCGGCTTATCCACGAAGTTTATGCGCATAAGGCACTTGTCGTCCACGGGTATGTCGCGGTCGAGCAGGTGAAGCGAGCCGTTTTGAATGGTGTAATCCTCGGGCAGTGGTGTGAGGAAGAACTCGTGCAGCATAGCCAGAACCAGGGCGGGGTAGATGTCTCCGGTGTCGTCACCCGCCACGAGGGGGAGTCTCCTTATCACGCCATCGCCGTCGGGGACGACGTTGGCATGACCCAGGGAGGCGGCTGCCTCTTTCAGGGATGTTGTGGGATTGAGGAAGTCCTCGTAGATAACCTTTTGCTGGGCTGAGGGCTCAGGCTCAATCCCGACCACGGGGAGCACCAGATTGCCAGCACTGGCTATGGCTTCAGCGAACTCGAGGTCATCGGCGGACTGGTCTGAGAAGAGGACGTCGAATCCGATGACGCCTGCTTGCGCCTGTCTCAGGTTATCTACAGCCTGGGCGTGAAGGGAACGCGACCAGTCGGGCAATCTGCCGTATTTAGCAAGGCTCTGGTCGTCTATAGCCACTATCACGATGTTAGGTGAGGGCGAGGTGGGGAGAAAGAGCTGGTCGCTGAGCCACCACTGGATTTTGGTGAAGGGCTGGACGAAGGTAAAAATCAGGATGAGAAGCGCCCCGACACCGAGGGCAATCAGCACGTGATTGAGCTGGCGGCGCCTCTTTTTGGTGCCCATCTTAAACAAGGAAAGCATAGATCCTTACCCCAATGTTCGATTGCTAGAGATGAGCACCCTAGCTTTTAACATTGAAATTGACTGTGATAGAATCCGTTCCGCCGGAGAAAACATCTTCCAGCGCTATAGTGGCGCGGTACTGTCCGGAGACCGCTTCCTCCAGAATGTCGAAGTGCAGAGCACCGCTGACGTAGTCGGGTATCTCTTTCAACTCAGCCTGGTGGAAGTCGACAGGCTCTGTACCGTGGAGGTATATATCGCCATCAGGGTCATAGACCTCGACGTTGGTTGCCCTGTACCAGACCTCGTATTTGTTGTCTGTCTTCTGGGATGCGAAACCGATTGCTTCGAAGTAAATCCAGACCGTCTCGCCGGCATTGAAAGTGGCATTAGCTCGAGGCGTGCAGTCTCTGTTGCCCCGCACCTCGGAGCAGATTTTCACGTTGCCCACCTGGAAGGTGTAAACAGGATCGGAAGGTGTTTCTCCGGGTGAGGCGCTGGATTCCATACCCTCGCTGACCGCCACCTCTTCTCCGGCGGCGCTGAATACCACGTCGCCTTCTTCACAACCGACGGTGGTGTTGCCATCTTCCTTAACGTGCACCTTGAACACTGTGCCTCTCACCACTGCCGAGCCTGCTGGAGTCTCGACCTCATACTCGGAAGCCGAGTCGACGAGCTTGCTCACGCGGTTTATGGTGTTGCCCAGCATCTGGGTCAGCCGCACAGATGTTGAGCCGGTGCCTGCAGCGATGCTGAGTTCGCCGATGAGCACGTTGGAATCTGCCTCGATTTCCATAGCGCTGCCTTCGAAGAAAAGGAGCAAGACTTTACCGTCGCTTCCCGTCTTGACGCGGTCGCCTTCGTTTAGTTTCATTCCGGCGCTAGCTTGCCCCCAGGTTTCAGAGCCGCTTATTTGCACCTGCACGTCGCCGCTGGGGGATGACACAGTACATGAGCGAGCTTTGGAAGTGGGAGTAGGCTCTCCGCTGGCAGAGCCTCCACCTCCGCAACCTGTGAGCGGGATGAGCAAAGCCAGGGTCAGCAGCAAAGCGATGCATGCAAGAACCTTGTGAGAATTAGGCACGGTGCCCCCTTCCGGATACTGAATATTATAAAAATAAAAGGCGTCTGTCATGTTATGGCAGACGTATCGATTATAACACCTGCAATAGAGCAAAGCATAGTAATTATTAATGCAGACCCGCCTAGCTCAGGGCTACGCTGAGGGCTGTGGCTAGCCTCACTATGTCACGGTTTGTCCTCCTCAGACGGTCGCTTAGAATATGGGCAAGGTTCTCCATTATCTTTAATCCCAGCCTGGTATCGGTCTCGCATAGCTTCGCCAGGTCGGGACCATATATTTCGAGAGCTGTACATCCTTTGGTAGTGGTTATCGTCGCTGACCGCTCAGCCTTGGTCAGCATGGCGACTTCTCCGACCACTATGGGCTCAACAGTGTCCATGTGCAGCAAAGTCTTCTCGCTGTGCCTCTCCTCGTCGGAGAACTGAGGCAAAGTCAATCTCTTGCTTATCTTCACTGACCCGGAGTAGATTACATACAGCGTTTCGCCCGACTCCCCTTCGGTGACGATGGTCTCGCCCTCCCCCCAGGTTTTCTCCTTACCGAGAGAGAGCACTCTCTCCATCTCCTCTCTGGTCAGCCCGTTGAAAATGGGAGCCTGCATTGCCTTATCTATAGAAATCACCATTCTTATCCCCTCTTCGATTTTTAACTTACTTGCTTATCAGCAGTGCCACATCATCTGGTTGTATTACGTACTCGTCACCCGGGTTAAGATTAGCCTGGGGTATCTTGAGCTGCGAGCTGAGATGCTCCTTCCCAGCCTCTTTGAATTTCCGCTTTATGAACTCGTCTATCAGTGAATAGTCGCCACCGAGAACATCCTCGACTTTCAGCGATTTGCCCAAGGAATACAAGCCAATCAATATCGCTTTTTGTTTCTCCCTGAAATACGCGGAAAGCTCCCCGAATTTCCTTCCCACGAACTCGGCGGGGATAGCCCTCTGCTGCAAAGTGTTCTCCTCATCCAGGGAGAGCAGTTGCCGCGCTGCCAGCACCACTCCCTCGGCTACAGCCGCTGAGGCGAGCAGGTAGGGGTCGTGCTCGCCGTGAACTATAACCTCGCTGGCTCCGGCACGGCGAGCATGCGGTGCGGTTTTGGCGTTTGCGACCTCCACACACACGCGCGCCTGGGGGTTCATTGTCTTTATAGCCAGCGTCGCCAGCACAACTCTCTCATCGGCAGTGGAGATGTCTCCCTGAACTGTATCTGACAGGACGATGACTGAGGCAGCTTGTCTCACATTGGCAAGCTCGAGAATCGCTTCGCTGGTGAAGTCGCCGTGTACAAACCTGAGCTTGATGGGTTTATACCTTAGTATAAGCTCATTCATTTTGTCAGCGAGCAAAGAGTTCACCAGCACTATCTCGGGATTTTCCTGTTTAGCTAGAATGCTATTCAGTATCGAGTCTATATGTTCGTTCCAGCCGCAGAGCAGGGTGTGATTCTTAGCTTTTATCTTTTCCAATCCTCTTTCCTCCCTTAGGTGTCGTGTGACCACATGGGAAGCCAACTGAGCGGTGATGAAGGGAATGAGACCAACGCACAGAATAATCAAAATGGAGGCAATGATTCGCCCGGATAAAGTCACCGGCGTGAAATCACCGTATCCAACTGTAGCAACTGTTACAATGAGCCACCAGAAAGCTTCACCGAGGGAGTCTATAGACCCCCCGGAGTCTCGCTCAACATAAAAGACAGCGATGGCGCTGGCAATGAACAGCAAGAGGACGATTAACGCTACCCTGAGAATGAGGCTCCGGGAAAGGAGTTGGAGTATGCTCCGAAAAACAGATGGAGCAGCTCTGAGAGAACTCAATGAGGTCTGTTTTGTTTTGGGACTGGTTTTACTAGCCATTATTTGCTTTCGATGAGTCAATTTTTTTGTGGAATTGCTCCCACCTGCATTTATCTTTAGAGGTTTTGGGCATATCCTACCTTTTTATAAGCGCAGTAGTCAAGCATTATAGCTCGAGAGCTCCTATAAATATTGTTTTCAACCCCCTGAACCCCCAGTCTTGGGGAACATAGTTGGAAGTGTAAATTGCAGATTTCAAAATGTGGAGTGCGAAATGGGTGGCGCTACTGGTCACTGATACGCTGTTCGGGGGGATTCAAGCAGTGTGCGGGATGTGGGAGCGTTGTTCGCCAAATCGTGCTCTGTGGGCATGTTGGCACTCATCCATTCGCTTTGGTTGGGTGGTGATAGTGCCATGTCGTCAATGACGAGTTCCGGAGCAGGGATTAGGGGCTTGCCTGCAAGGATTCCTCGATTCCTTGCCTGGTTCTCCAGCTTGCTGATCAAGTTTTGAAGAGAGGTTTCCCAGGTGAAGTACCGTGCTGTGCGCCTTGCCGCTCTTCGAATTCTCTCGCACTCGTTTGGGTGTTGGCGCAGGTATGTCATATAGCCTACAATCTCCATGGGGTCGGAAGTCTCCAGCACAAAGGAGTTAACGAAATGAATAGCATAATCTTCACCTGTGCATCCGGTGAAGGTGATGCCGCCCACAGCCATCGACTCAAGTCCCACCAGACCGAAAGGCTCGTGTCCGCTGTTTGCCAGAACTCCGTCTGCTGCCCGGAAAAGGAAACGCAGGAAATCCAGGGGCAAGCCGAATTTGATATCTATGACGTCAGCCGAAGCTACCTCTCGCAGGGCAGCTAGGTATCCATCACATGAGTTCGGCTCAAGCCTTGCCTCTCTAACCGTGAGCCCCAGTGAGCTGGCGTTACGCATAACCTCCAGACCATGAGGTTCCATGCCGCCTCTGGCTAGGAGCAGTGTCCTCATGCCCCTTTCTTTGAGCCGAGCTATAGCTTCCACAGCCATATTCCAGCGCTTATCAGGGTCCCAGCGAGCCACTTTGCACAAAACCACGTCGGCGCCAAAAGATTGTCTCACTTTGTCAGCTATCTTCACATCCATCTTGCGAAGCAGGCATCTCGGTATGCCGTTGGGGATAATCAGAGGATTCAACCCCATCTTCCACATGATATGCTTCATATATCGGCTCACGGTTGTGATGGTGGCGTTATTGTTAAGCTTTTTCCAGTCGATACGGTGGAAGGAGAAGGTGTTATTGGCATTCCAGAACATCACCACCCTGTCTTGAAACCCATCACCTTTGAGGATGTCGGCAATACGGCACATCACTTCGGCGGTATGCCACTCCTCTCCGAGAACAACTACAAGCTTGTCATGTTCTATGGCTGGTTTAATGACTTTATCTACGACGAAGTTGGGGATAGACTCGTTGAAATCATATAACTTTTCGTTTTCCCCTTCATATACACCATTGGGATAGTACCGACTGATCCACTGACACCACCTATGCAGGACGAGCTTACCTTCGTGTCTGACCTCCTCACCGTCGAACTCTGGGTCGCCGATAAAAAAAAGGTGGGTGGGAAACCCCATCGAAGCAAGTGTATCTGAGATATTGCTTACCCGCACTCCCAAGCCACCAGCGGAGGAATAGCGGTCGGGTCCTTCAAAGGAGAGGTATACGAACTCGGTGTTATCAAGGGTGATGTTTCCCTGTCTCATCTCAACTTATGATCATTCCTGTCCAAAGTGCCAACTCAGGAAAGCCTCTAAATAAGTTCCACTATAGTATGTTCCCAGAACACTACAGTCTAAAACCCCCATTCGGGTGATTTTTTTAAGAAATAGATGTCTGAAGCTAAGCAGTCGAAAATAATACTAAACGCTCTACCTGAGCAGGTTACCCCTATTAAAATAGGCGGTGATGGAACAGCAAGTTTTAAGGGGATGGATGTAGACAGAGCGCTGAGGAGGATGGTAAAATCAGGTTAAATATATAGGCAGTGCATGTATTAAGTAGATGGAGGGTATTTGATGGGCAGGAAAGAAAAGAAGGCGCAGCAGCGAGCGGCATACAAAGCTGCCTTCAAAAAGGTCAAACACGGGCATGGCGGCAGAGCAATCCGAAAGAAGGAAGAGGCAGCTCTGGGCAGATAGGCACCCGCCGGGTTCTACAAGAGAAGATTTCAGACCGAGGGATGTTAACAAGCAGTTGCCTGACGGTGACAGCGATGTTCAGTATGTTAGAAACATGGCTAGCTTGAGAAACATCCCTGGTTTGTTTTCTGGAGTAAACTCCTTACTTTGGGATGAAAGGAGGTGAGCGCGATGGCACAAAAAGGAGGGTGCGCGAGAAAGCCCTGTGGCAGCGCAGCCAAGCCAGCCGCTAAAAAAGCAGCCAAAGCGAAGTCTTCAAAGACTGCCAAGAAGTAGATGAACTAGTCATACTAAAGGGTGGAAGATGTCGCTCTCCTCGTTGGAGAGCGATTCTTCCGTATTTTCCAGGTAAACAGTGTAAATGATACTCACGCTTTGTATCTTCTGCATAACATTAATACTGATAATGGTCAGGCCCAAACCCCTGAACGAAGCCACCGCGGCTTTGCTGGGGGCTATTATCATGGTAGCAGCAAGCGTGGTATCGCCGGGTCAGACGCTGGAGGTGTTCAAAGGCTCCGCAAATATTCTGCTGTTTTTCCTGGGCTTGATGATTGTCTGCGCTGTTGCCGACCGCGCTGGTTTTTTTGAGTGGAGCGCTTTTAAGGCTGTCAAGCTTGCCAAAGGCAAAGGCAGCAGATTGCTCCTGGTCCTGTTTGGACTGGGGACAGTCATCACGGCCTTTTTCTCCAATGATACTACTGCGCTGGTATTGACCCCGATAGTCTATGTGCTGGTCACCAGGTTAAAGCTTAATCCATTACCTTACGTTTTCGCTTGCGCTTTCATAGCCAACACTGCCTCCATAATTCTACCTATTTCCAATCCGGTAAATATACTGCCTGTGGACGAATTCGGGCTGACTCTGGGCGGGTATCTAAAACATCTGCTCCTGCCTGCTGTTCTGGCAATTACGATAAATGTGGCACTCTTTTTCCTTATATTTAGAAAAGCAATTTCAGCAAGGTTTAAATATGATGAGTCGGAGCACCCCGTTAAAATTGATAGATTCTTTGTGTTCACCTGCGTCGTGCTGGTTTTAACTGCCATCGGCTATGTTCTCACCTCACTTTATGGCTTGCCGCTTTCCTTCCCGGCATTAGGTGGAGCTGCCATCCTGCTCATAGGAGGCTTCGCCTTCCGGTGTCTCACTGTAAAGAAGGTGAACTCCGGCATATCGTGGTCTATTCTCATCTTCATTTTCAGCATGGCAGTGCTGGTGAAGGGTCTGGATAACGCCGGGGTCACTGAAGCCATAGGGCAGGCGGTGTCAGAGCTAGTATCTGTGAATCATCTGGGAGCAGTAATGGCAACATCATTCGGTACCGCTATCGGCTCAAATCTTATCAACAACTGGTCTATGATGATGGTGTCAGTATCGAGCCTGGATAGCGTAGGCAACTCGATATCGCCACTGGGACAACCGCTAGTTTACTCTTGCATACTGGGTGCTGATATAGGTCCTAACATAGCCATCCTCGGTTCATTATCATCTATGCTCTGGCTGGTTCTGCTGAGACAGAGAGGGCTCGATATCCATCCCTTGCAATATCTGAAACTGGGTCTGATTGTCACCCCTCCGATGTTAGCGGTTGCTGCTTTGAGCCTATATGCGTGCAGCCTGTTTTGAAGCTGATTTCTGGGGAAGAATTTTCTTATAGTACTTCTTTGCTATTTTTAGAAAAATGCCCCCAAAACCTCTTGACATAGACAACCATTAGTGTTATCTCTTTTATCGAAAGAAAAATAAAAAATTGCTTTTTGAAAAACAAATGCAAGCTGGTACAGCTTCGAATGAAATGAATAAAAAACATAAAAAAACATTAGAAAAACAGAAAAATAGAGGGGAAAAAGCGGTAAAACGGGGGCAGTAAAGCGGGGAAAAAGAGTAAAATAGAAATAAACAGCGAAACAGGATAAGAAAACAGCAAAGTGGGAAAAACAGTAAAACAGAGTAAAACAGTAAGCCGGGGAAAAAGTAGAACAGGGAAAGCAGTAGAACAGAATAAAAGGAGGCAGCCTTAAGGTGACACAATCGATAACTACGGCGCAAGAAAAGGCTTTTATCTCAGCAGGCGAAGAACCTCCAGGTAAAAAGATAAGCGATACTGAAGAACCTCCAAGTAGTAGAGGGAAAATAGCCTCAGAGAATCGGAAGAGATTCTTCGGACACGTCTCGGAAGAAGACTGGAAAGACTGGAGATGGCACTTCCGGAACCGCATCACCTCCGTTGAAGAACTGTCGAAATACATCCCCTTATCAGCCAAAGAGCAAGCAAGGATGAAACTGGTAATCTCCAAATATCCTCTGGCAGTGACCCCTTACTATCTCACCCTGATAGATGTGGAAGACCCCCTTGACCCCATCAGGAAGCAGGCCATACCTTCTTTTGATGAAATAGCGTTGGCTGGAATGGGGCTGGAGGACCCATTGGAAGAGGTGAGGGACTCGCTCGTCCCAGGGCTGGTACACCGCTACCCTGACAGGGTGTTGATGGTGCTTACCAATATATGTCCCATGTTCTGCCGCCACTGCACGCGGAAGAGGGAGTGGAAGAACGGCGGTTGGGTGCGTACTCCTGCTGAAATCGAAGTTATGCTCTACCAGATACGCAAAGACAAGGCGATTAGAGATGTCATCATCTCCGGCGGTGACCCTCTGACTCTGTCAGCACACCGACTGGAAGAGGTGCTCTCTAAACTGAGGCAAATCGAGCATGTGGAAATCATCCGTATAGGCACGCGCTTTCCTGTGGTGCTGCCACAGCGCGTCGATGATGAGCTCTGCGCCATGCTCTCGAAATATGGACCGATATGGCTTAACACTCACTTCAACCATCATAACGAGATAACGCCTGAGGCTGCTGCGGCATGCGATAGAATGCTTCGGAGCGGCATCCCCGTCAACAACCAATCGGTGCTGCTGCGCGGGGTGAATGACTCCGTTGAGACGCAGATCAGACTCTGCCAGAATCTTCTCAGGTCAAAGGTGAGACCTTACTATCTGTTCCAGGCCGATGAGGTGCAGGGGACAGAGCACCTGCGCACAACCGTGGAGACAGGGCTGAAGATAATAGAAGGAATGCGAGGGCACACGTCGGGTATCGCTATCCCTACCTATGTAGTGGACCTGCCCGGCGGCGGAGGCAAGGTGCCTCTTCAGCCTGCGTATCTTGTTGCGCAGAACGATGATGAACTGACATTCAGAAACTATCAGGGTCGTTTTTTCCATTACCATGAGCCCAAGCCCATAGGTCAGACCCCTGGCAAGAACGGGCGAAATGGTAAGAAGGCGCGCCCAATTTTAACCCAGCTCGTGCTGTTCACCGAAGAAAAGGCAAGAGATGAAAATAGGGCTGTCGTACGATCTTAAAGAGGAAGTAACTCTAAATAAGGACTATCCGGAGGATGCTCTCGAGGAGTATGACTCTCTGGAGACGGTAGATTCCATCAAGGCTGCCATAGAGTCGATGGGGCACTCGGTTGTCAAGCTCAGTGGGGGAAAGAGGTTTCTTTCCAACATTATTGAGAGCAATGTTGACTTTGTGTTTAACATTGCTGAGGGAAGGGGTAACTATAGAAGCAGGGAGGCTCAGATACCTGCTGTTCTGGAGATGCTGGACATACCATATTCGGGGTCGGATCCCCAGTGTCTGGCGGTATGTCTGGATAAGCCGGTGACCAAGCAGTTGGTGCAGGCTGCCGGCGTCCGCACGCCGAAATGGCAGGTTATCAGCAACAGGCAAGAGATGGAAGCTGTATGTCAGGATAGCTTTCCTTTACCTGCTTTCGTGAAGCCTGCTTTCGAGGGCTCGAGCAAGGGCGTCAGGCTGGGCTGCAGGGTCGAGGGCTCGGAACAAATGGCTGAGGTAACGACAGCATTGCTCGAACAATACAAGCAGCCTGTGATGGTGGAGGAGTTCATCTCAGGTGATGAGGTAACGGTGGGGATGATAGGCAACAACCCACCTGAGATTGTGGGGATGATGCGCATTCTCCCCAAGAAAAAAGACAAGTTCTTTGTTTACTCGTTGGAGGTTAAGAGAGACTGGCAGAACTTAGTAGAATATGAGTGTCCGGCGCAGCTTGAGTCAAGGGTTCTGAAAAAGCTCGCAGATTTCAGTCTGAAGGCTTTTGAGGTACTGGAGTGCCGCGACTTCGCACGGATGGATTTCAGGCTAGACCAGAAGGGTAAGCCTTACTTTCTGGAGATAAATCCTTTGCCCGGGCTCAATCCCAAGTCGAGCGATTTGCCTATCATGGCTTATAAGATGGGCTGGAATTACCAGAGGCTGATAAGCTCTGTGCTCAATGCTGCTCTGGAGAGGTATCCGGAACACCGCGTTGCTCATTAGCACAGCAAAAAATTTATAAACTAGCTAGGATAAAACACTGTGCACTTGAAGATAGCAATAATCTTCAATGAGCCGAGTCCCGACCGCTACGGCGATATGGGAGAGTCTAAAGCGGTCGTCGGTGTACTGGAAGAAGTAAGGCCTGTTCATCGGGCTTTAACTGAGCAAGGACATCTCGTCACCAAAGCTCCTCTGTGTCCTCCCCTCGAACTAGTAGAAGAGAGACTCAGGACTCTGCAGGTTGACCTGGTATTCAATATTTTCGAGGGATTCGAGGGCGCCCCGGAGACAGAAGCTGTGGTGGCGGGGATGATGTCCGATTTGAAGCTGCCTTTCACAGGCAATCCCCCATCTACGCTGGCTCTGGCTCTGGATAAGGCAAAAGCCAAAGCAATTCTGGAAGCCGGAGGGATAAGTACGCCCAGGTACCAGACTCTGAGCCCCGAGACGCTGGAGTTGTTTAATTTGAACTTTCCCTGCATCGTTAAGCCTGTCGGCGAGGACGCCAGCCATGGGCTGTCGGAGGATAGCGTGGTGAACAATATCGAACAGCTTACGAAGCAGGTAACGGAGATAAGTCAACACTTCAAGGGTACTCTGGTAGAGGAGTTCCTCGAGGGTCGGGAATTCAATGTTACTGTGATGGGCAATGGGAAACTTTTTGTACTGCCTGTTGCTGAGATGATTTATTGTCTGCCCCCTGAGATGCCCCAGCTCTTGACCTTCGCAGCCAAGTGGCATCGGGAGAGCGTATATTATAAAGGAACTAAGGCAACCTGTCCTGCCGAGATTGGAGAAAGGGAGAGAGAGCTAATCTCTCAGATTTCCTTATCCGCCTTCAAACTGCTGGGCTGCCGCGGCTATGCCAGAGTGGATATGCGCCTGGATTCCAACGGGGTCCCCAATGTCCTGGAGGTCAACCCCAACCCCGACATATCCCCCGGTTACGGCTGCGCGCGCCAGGCTAAGGCAGCAGGCATGACTTATAATCAGTTTATCGAAAAGATAGTCATGTTTGCCCTCGAGGAACACTCATGCGCCCCCGCATAAGACCCATGAGCCTCAAGGATAAACCGTCCCTTATGCAAATCCTGCACAATACCCCCGAGTTCAAGCCCAGCGAGGTGGTCGTCGCTGAGGAACTCATCGACTGCTATCTGGGCGATGCAACGGGTGCTACCTATCCCACGCTGGTGGCAGAGATGAATTCTGAAATCGTCGGTTATATTTGCATGGGGCCCACTCCCCTTACCGAGGGGACATGGGATATATACTGGATGACTGTCGCCCTAGATAAACAGGGCAAGGGCATCGGTTCGGTTCTTCTGAAGTCTGCCGAGGACAAGATTCAAAAGGCTAAGGGAAGATTGATTTTCATCGAGACTTCCTCCAAGCCGGACTACGAGAAGACCATGATGTTTCACCGCTCCCGCGGTTATGAGGTGGTCTGCCAGGTCGCCGATTTTTATGCCCCCGGTGATGACAAGGTAATTCTTCGGAAACGGCTGGGGTTTTGAAATTACCGTGCCCCCCCTTTAGCGAAATCCTAAACAAATTCCAAATCCAAATGCTACAAGGATTTTACACTCTGCATTTTGCCGGACTGCACTTCTTCAGTTAGCGTTCAGCCATCAGCTTTCAGCGGTCAGTGAGATTGCTTCGTCCGCCTGAGGCGGACTCGCAATGACATCTAGATGATTCCCCTCATTCTTATCTCTCCCTCCAGGGGAGAGAGGATTTGGGGCGAGGGCACCTCGCCCCTACGCTCTGGAATCCTGCTCAAGGCAGTAAGGACATTGGGGCTGCGAGGGGACGGGGAACGAAATTGCAAAATGCAAATATCAAATTGAAAAGTGAAAAATGGGGGCGCAAGGGAGTTGTCAGCGGTCAGGAGTCAGCTTTCGGCAGGGGGCACGGGGGACGGAAATGTTGCGGGGAAGTGCAAAATGCAAATATTAAATTGAAAAGGAAAAATGGGGGATTTGGAGGAAACCACTAGTCAATATCTGGCGAAAACCACTATTTGGGGAGGTGAAGGGTATGCTAATGTCTAATAACCCGAAGGGCAGAGTTCCACGGGCTTTGCCCGTGGGTATCTACGAAATCCTAAGCAAATTCAAAATGGGGATTGATTAGGGGCAGAATGACATTGTGCCATTCGACAGGCTCAGGGCGAACGGTAAAAACGTCTATTTTCAAAGGAATGACATAAGGATGGGGTGGTTGGAAGTGAGGATTGAAAAGTGAAAAATGAAAAGGGAAAAGTGTTTAGGGTGCGGGCTGTGGATAATAACATCCACAGCGAGCGAAATGGAGCTACATTCGTAGTTGAGATACCGATAGCAGCGGAGGGGCAACAAGGGTAGAGGAGGCGTTAGATGGACAACGCAAAACAGGCAATATTAGTGGTTGATGACGAGGAGTCGATAAGGGGGATTCTGTGTCGCAAGCTGGGGGTGGATGGCTATGAGTGCGATGTTGCTGCTGATGGCAAGGAGGCGTTGTGGAAGGCGTTTATGAAGGACTTTGACCTGGTGCTGATGGATATAAAGATGCCGGGTCTGTCGGGAATGGTGGCTTTGCCGCAGATGGTCACTGACCATCCCGATACGTCTGTGGTCATGCTGACCGCATTAGCAGATGCCAAGACTGCCACCGAAGCCATGAAGCAGGGGGCGTATGATTTTGTGACCAAGCCCTTTGATTTGGATGACCTGAGCATGAGGGTGAGCAGGGCTCTGGAGAGAAGGAAGTTGGTGCTGGAGAACAGGGAGTACCAGCGTCGTTTAGAAGAGAAGGTGCAATGGCAAGCGGGGCAGGTACACCAATATCATCAAGAGGCTACGGATGCGCTCTCCCGCGAGCAGGGAGCTATCAACAAGCTGGGCGGTGGGGACCACCAAGGACGTCTAGAGGAGGCATATTTACAGATGGCACGTTCACTGGCGCTTATGGCTGAGTCACATGAACCTTACGCGGTGGGGCATTCTGAAAGGGTGAGCCTGCGGGCTGGAGAGATAGCTACGCAGCTTCGTTTATCCCCCGAGATGAATGAGCAGATAAAGATGGCTGCTACGCTGCATGATATCGGCAAGGTGGTTATCCGAGACGACATTTTGTTTAAACCAGGTCCTTTGACACCTGCTGAGTACAGTGAGGTGAAAAGGCATCCGGGGGCTGCTGTGGAGATACTGCATCGCATAGAGTATTTCAAGGAGCTAATACCTTTGGTTGAGAGCCACCACGAATGGTACAACGGCAAGGGGTATCCTA
>Ga0315291_10001799_pt1 | contig 28397 bp, 22 predicted proteins | sample YL17G12_20_MG_FD_203070 | JGI IMG/M metagenome (GOLD analysis project Ga0315291, IMG submission 203070) | Sediment microbial communities from Yellowstone Lake, YNP, Wyoming, USA - YL17G12_20 | ecosystem: Environmental > Aquatic > Freshwater > Lake > Sediment | place: USA: Wyoming | collected...
GCCATGGTGTAAACCTCCTATCCAAACGGAGGTTCTAACCCTAACCGGCCCCTCAGTCCACTTTTAAACTTTAAATCATCGAAAATCAGTCCACTTTTAATTGTTAAATGACACGGGTCGCACGGAGCTTGACATACGCTTTCTATATTGATAAGATTTCGGTGAAGTATATAGTATATTGTCGAAAAAAAACGGAATGAAGATGGATTTTCTTGGAAATAGCCACCAAAATCTCGATTATCATGTTTATCAAGCGATCAAGGAAATGATCATCAACCGGAAACTCCTTCCGGGTACGAAGATCCTGCAAGATAAGCTGGCTAAAGAGCTTGGAATTAGCCGAACCCCCCTAATCAATGCTCTCAAGAGACTCGAGCATGAACGGCTGATATCCGCAGTTCCCCGCAGGGGCTTTTTCGTCCGCCTTTTTTCCAAATCGGAGATGATTCAGATTTTCCAGCTCCGGGAAGTCCTTGAGGGATTGACCACCCGCCGGGCCGCTATGTTGGCCACCGATGATCAACTGAGGCGCATATCCAAATTCTTCGCCCCTTTCGTTGATCCGAGCCTACTGGCAAACATCAAGCGTTATGCCCAGGAGGACCGGAATTTTCACCGCGAGCTTATCCTCACCGGCGGAGAGGGAATGATAGCAGGTATTCTTGAGTCCATTGGCTTCCTGAACATGAGTTACCAGCTGAGGACCCATGAAGGTCTGGTCCGCCCCCCCGAAGAAACCTATCAGGAGCACCTGGATATCATAGCAGCTCTGCAGGAACGCAATGCCGATCGGGCGGAAGAATCCATGCGGAAACATCTGAGAGCATCCCTCAACTGGTTGGAAAAGCTAAGCGATCATGCGGAGCCCGATAAAAGCTAATCGGTCGGGGATTCAAAGTAGAGCATCCCGGGGGAGGCTGATTCGGACGGACGGGGTATTATTCCTTTGTCCCTGGGGTTTCACCTGATCAATAAAGCGTGCATGGAGCCGTGAATCCCGAATGATCGAGAACCCGCTCTTGGAGTCTCCGGATTTCCCGGGCGGAAATCAATGAAAACAAAAAGCCCCCCTCCAACGGAGGGGGGCTTTCCTTATCCGAACAGAGAGGATCAGAAGCTGATCTTGGCTCCGACTTGGGCCGTCCATGGATTGAAGTAAGAAGCGACCTTTCCGAACCTCGGATCGGGCACATAATCTTTCAATCGAGATTTATAATCAAAATTCTTGGACAGAATCTCATCAAAAGTCGCGTACATAGTAGCCCTTGTCAACCTCATATATTTATCCTGGGCGGTTTTCGTATTCGTGGCGTTGAAAATGCTCAGGTTGATGGAGACCCGGGCCCGCTGTATTTTTATCGCATATTCCATGTAGACGTCCGCGTAAAAAGTGAAAGGGAGCCTCCCGTCCGTCATCCGATTTTCGGGATAGAACCGGCCTTGATCGTCCAAAGCCATAACCTTGGTCAGGGGAAGTCCGCTTCGCCCATATCCCACGAGTCCCACGGTCAGCCCGAAGGGGAATACATAAGACCCATAGGCCTTGAAAAAATGCGTCCGATCGTTTTGCAGCGGGCCCCGAAGTTCGTTCCCTTTCAGGTCATAGGTCAGGAACCAATCATCGAAGTCCTTGTTGTTATTGATCGTCAGACGTCCGTTCTCGTCCGAGCTGCCCAACCCTGAGTAGTTGCCAGTAAGCCTGCTCCACGTGTAGTTGACCCCGCCCTGCCAGTTGTTGCTGAACCGCTTGTCGATAGAGATGTTGACGGCTGAGTACTCTCTCTTGGCTTTCGGAGTCGCCCAGTATCTATCATCGAATCGACCGCCCTGGGAAACGGGGAGCGACCAGCCGAAACCGGGGTTGAGTTGGTAGTAAAGGACATCGCCGCTCGGAAGGACGACTCCCTGGTCTTCCATCGTGCGAATGAGGTGCTTCTGGACAAAACGCGCGGAGAAGGATATTTCCTCAGATAACTTCCTTTCAACGCCCAGCGTGATTTCCCTTTGGGAAAGCGGCTTCGCATTGGGATCCGTCGTATCAAAGGAGGGCACAACCCATCTGCGGGAACCATAGTAGGTGCCTCCGGCGGACTGGCCGGTCTGATCGTCGAGTCTCCCGCTGGCCGCGATCTGCAGCCAATTGTAATTGTCAAGGGAGTAGAAATCGGTTACGTCGCTCTTCCCGCCGTAAACGTCCGTGCCCATGCCGTACTTCATGGCATCATAATAGATCCCAAAACTGCCGAAAACCTTGAGGCTCGAATCGCCTAAAACATCATAGACAACACCCAGTCGGGGGGCCAGGAGATCGCCAAGGCCCCAATGCATCGGTCGAACGTCCTTAAATTCCGGCAATGGCGAAAACGAGGGGACATACAGGCTTTCCGCCCGCAGACCGATATTAAGGGTCAATCGGTTCTTGATCGTCCAACTGTCCTGGAGATATGCTGACCATCTTTCGCGGTGGATGTCGAAGAACTCGCCAAAAGGCGCCTTGAAGCTCCCGCGAACCTCATAATGGCCATATTTGCCGTTCACGACGGTGCCGTCAGGCATTGTATAGGGGACGCCCCAATAGAGAAAAACCGAAGGATGTTGCGTGGTGCTGTTCCTATTCCAGGCATCCCTGTCCCACTGGATCCCGGCCTTCCAAGAGTGCTGGCCGGCCAAGTCCAAATAATAGTTGATGTCGGCACCAACCGTGGCTCTGCTCTTTTGATTGGCCTTTGTCTCCTTGGTCGTCGCGGCTTCTAGATTCGTTGACCAGCTTGTCCATTCTTCATATCGGATCAAATCGGCCGGGATCTCAGGGAAAATCGAATTGGAATATGCAAATACATAATTGGTCCCCGGCATCTTGATTTGTTGATTGGTCTGGTTCATGGTCCAGTAGCCGCCACGAAGGCTCGCCAGAAAATTGTTGCCTCCCGTGTAATCCGCACGTATCGAAGTCGTCAAATTCGGATAATCCAGTCCTTCCTTCCCCCACATATAGGTGGGATCTCCACTTCCGGTAATATTCGGTATGGCACCCCGATAATTGGAGAAGTTATTGACAACACTCGCCTGGAGGCGTAGAGCACTGAAGGGCTGGGCCGATAATTTGGCCTGAAAATTATGCTCATTTGTCTTCTTTGAGAAATCCGATTTCGCTTGGGGATCAGAAGCGCTCAAGAAGGACCGTCTGGCCTTCGTAGAGTTGAAGACAGGATCATAAGCGGCGAAAAACCAGAGCTTATCCTTGATAATATAGCCTCCCAGGCTGAGGATGAACTCCGATCGGCGGACGACGTCCCTGTCCTTTCCTCCGTTGAAGTAGAGGGTATCATTATTGACATATTCGGCGATCGACGAATCCGTCGGGTTCAGCCGGAGATAGTCCCGGGTATGACCCATCATCAAGCGGCTCTGGTCGTTGTAGTAGGCAGCGATATCCCCATGGAACGCGTTGCCTCCGGAACGGGTGACGATATTGACGACGCCGCCGGTCGCTCCGCCGAATTCCGCCTGTAAACCGGACGCTTCGACCTGGACTTCGTCTACCAGTTCATAAACTGCATTGAAGCTTCTCGTGCCTAATTCCGCGTTGGTGTTTTCTTGGCCGTCCACATGCCACGTATTCTCTCCGCCACTTGCACCATCTACCGACAAACCGCCGGTTTTCTGCTCATATTGAACGCCGGCGATCGTGCTGATCAGTCCATCGAAGTTGCGGCCTCCCGGGAGGGTATCAAAAACTTCCTTACCCATCACCTGCCCCTTGGTCGTGCTCCGCACGTCCACAAGAGGGGCCTGCCCGATGACAGTGACCTTGGTTTCAAGCCCGCCGAGTTCCAGAGACACATTGAGCTGCAGGGTTTGCCCCAATGTTAAAACTACGTTTTCCCTCTCAAGAGTCTTGAAACCTTGAAGGGAGAAGACCAACTTGTAGGTCCCCGGCGTCAGCGCTAGGATCCTGAAAACCCCGTCGCCGTCGGTAATCTTACTCGCCGAGCCGACGAGCTTGGGGCTCGTAGCCATGACAGACACGCCCGGCAGCGGCTGGGCCTCGTTGTCTGTCACCGTGCCAAAGATCCTGGCCGATGAGTCCTGGGCCGGAAGAAGGCCCGCGAGCAGCAGAAAGCCAATGGCCGCCATCAGAAATCGATGTTTTTTCAAAATATCCCTCCTCTTTGCAAATTTTGCTTCAGCATTATTAAATCATTATACAAAATATTTAATACAATTTATTAATAATGTATATTTCTTGCGCTGTCAAGTACAATTTTCGGATCCGCCTTTTTCCTACGATAGTAAAAGTGTCCCGGGCGGATTTCAACTCACCTATCCAAATGCGCCCAGAGCCGGGGAGTTGTCATCCGTTTATTTCCCCTTTCTTGATCCCCCGGGGGGAAGGCCCGGAAAGTTCAGATCGACTCGATAAACGGAAGGCCCGGCCGTAATGAACAGAGCCGTATAATCTTTTTCGCCAAAAGCGCAATTGGATGCAGATTCCGGAAGAGCGATCGTGCCAAGATGTTTACCGGTTTTGTCAAAAACCCAAATCCCTCCGCAGGCTACGAACAAGTTTCCTCTACTGTCGACTTTCATGCTGTCGGGCCCGTGAGCCGGATCCGAACCGAGATCCGCAAACACCCGACCGTTGACCAACGTCCCGTCCGGCCTGACATCAAAGGCTTTGATATGCTTGCGTCCCGTATCCGTCACGTAGAGGATTTTTTCGTCGGGGGAAAAGGCGACTCCGTTGGGCTTGTCGAAATCCCCCGCCTCGAGCGTCAGCGCTCCATCCCGGGAAAAGCGGAAGACCCCCTGAAAATCGAGCTCTCGTTGTTCGGGTTTGACGCCATAAGGAGGATCGCTGAAATAAACGCTCCCGTCCGATCGAACGATCACGTCGTTGGGACTGTTCAATCGCTTGCCCTCATATTTCTCCACCAGGGCTTTCACGGTCCCGTCGGGTTCTGTTCTCGAAACCCGTCTGTTCCCGTGTTCACAGGCAATCAGGTGACCCTGATTGTCGAGAGTCAGGCCATTGGAGTTGCCGCTGGGCGAGCGGAACTTGGTCAGCCCGCCTTCCGCGGTCCATTGATAAATGGTATCGGCGGGGATATCGCTGAAGAGAAGCGTCCCGTCTTTCCATAGAGGGCCTTCGGTGAACCGCAGGTTTTTAGCGATCTGCCTTAGGCTGTCCGGCTTGACGATCGCCGACAATTCGCCCTGGTCCATTTCCATGGGGGCCGCGCCGATCAGGATCATGGCACACACGGCTAAAATCATTTTTCTTCCTCCTTTTTTTCCGGATCCGCCCCCGAAGCCCCGGCCGCGTCCCTGAAAACGATGCGGCAACCTGAGCTTCGAGGGTCGAAAAAAATGTTCTGCGTCTCATCAACCCTGTTTTGGAAGATGATATTGACCGACCCCCGCGGGCCGCCCTGAAACCAATGAGCTTGGCCTGGAGGGATGGTGAATTGCCCGCCGGGATCGAGAGAAACCTCACGTCGGGCAGTATAATAGGCTTTTTTCCCTGAGGGGATCCTGACTTGGGGGTTGGATGTCTCGCCTTGGATATAAACCTTGGTTGAGCCATGAAGAACCCTCATGGTTTCCTCCTTGCCCGACTCCTGTCCATAGGCGGGATGAAGGTGCTGGGGGAGGGTCTGCCCGGGCAGGAGAACAAGGAGCGTGACCCTCAGACGGGAGCTCTGCAGGATATCGATAAAGGCGAAGCCTTCCTCGAAGACGCGCCCGAGGCCGAAATCTTCGACCCTCAGCTCGCTCATTTCTTCTTCGGTCACAGGAAATCCGGACTCCCGGATCAACTCCACGGCTTGCCGCCTGGCATCCTCTTTAATCCCGTGCGCGGTCATACCATCCGCCCGGCATCTAGCATGCCCATGATTGAGCGGGCCATCGTTTCTAGGATTAGACAACACGATACGGCGCCTGCGTCCATGGTGCCCCTGGACCGCTCTCCCAGCCGGCTGGCCCGCCCGATTCTGGCGATCATCTCCTTCGTCACGTCACGCCCAGCGGTGGCGGCCCGGATCATGGCCTCAAGAGCGGCCTCAAACGTGCCACCTTCTTTAAGCGCCCCCTGATACGCGGTTTCCGCCGGGACAAGGACGTCCAGAAGGGTTTTATCGCCGGGTTTTGCCTGGCTGATCTTCCCTATCGCTTCCCGGCCAGATGAAATCATCGCGCCGAAAACGGCGGCGTCCACGTTCTCCGCGTCCCGACTGGCGGCGGCCATGGCCTTGAAAAAAAAGCCGTAGAGCGGCCCCATGGCTCCTCCGATCTTGGTCATCAGGATCGTGGACAGCAGGTCCAAGCCCTGTGACAGGCTCCCGTCCGAGGCGGCGAACGGCTCCAAAAACAGCGTAAAACCCTTATTTAAGTTGATGCCATGATCGCCATCGCCGATAGCGCCGTCGAGATCCGAAAGGACCTGCCGGTGGTCATGAACGGCGTCGGCAAGAGCCAGAAGGATCCGGCCGCCCTCGGCATTGCGGAAGGACGTCATGAACCCGTTCTCCCCCACTGGCATAATCCCTGGGAATCGGCCTCGAAATCCACGCAGCGTTTCAAGCTCTCGTCCAGTTTCATGATCGTCAACGTGAGGCCGGCCATTTCCAGGGATGTGAAATAGTTGCCGAGATACGGACGATAAATCGTGATTCTCCTGGCGGTCAGGATCTGAGCCACCTCGTTGAAAAAAATGTACAGCTCCATCAGCGGAGTCGATCCCAGCCCAGATATGAGGACGACGACTTCATCTCCCGCGTGGAAAGGCAAGTCCGGAAGAATGATGTCGGTCATCCGCCCGGCCAGACGGGAGGCGGATTCGATTTCCACGACGTCCATTCCGTGTTCGCCGTGATGCCCGATGCCCACCTCCATTTTCCCGGGTTCGATATGGAAATTTGGATGCCCGACTTCGGGAATCGTGCAAGGGCTCAGGCCGACGCCCATGCTGCGCGTTTGATCGATGGCTTTTTGAGCCTCGGCGACGACATCGTCGAGATCGGCCCCCATCGCCGCTTTGGCCCCACCGACCTTCCACATCAGGATCTCCCCGGCGACACCGCGCCGAAGATGGCGTTCATGCAGGGGGGCCGATGGGACATCATCGTTGGCGACAACGGTCTTGACCGTGAGACCCTCCGCCCGGGCCATCTCGATCGCCAGACGAACATTCATGTTGTCCCCGGCATAGTTCCCGTAGAGGCAAGCCACCCCTTTCCCGCCGTCAGCCGCCTTGAAAGCATCGTAGAACATCTGGGCCGGAGGGGAGGAAAAGATCTCTCCGACGGCCACGGCGTCGATCATGTTGCGGCCGATGTATCCGATGAAAGCGGGCTTATGGCCCGACCCGCCTCCGGTGACGATGCCGACCTTGCCGGCCGCCGGGGATTTCACGTGTTTCACGACACGCGGGTTGGCCGTCCTGGTGATCCTGTCCGGGTGAGCCCGGAGAAATCCTTCGAGCATTTCGTCGACGACGTCCTGTGGCTTATTAATGATCTTCTGCATCCCCGGTACCTCGTTTCCCATTAAAAGATTCGGATTCAAGTTCCCGAAGCCGGGCCACTTTCCGGACTGAAGATCCGCCTTGGAATTCGGAATTCAAGAAGGCGTCCACGATCATCTTGGCCAGTTCCGGCCCGATGACGCGGGCCCCCATCGTCAGGATCTGGGCATCGTTGCTTTTTCTCAGACGCTCCGCGGAATAGACGTCATGGCAAAGCCCGGCGTAGACCCCTTGGACCTTGTTGGCGATTATCGCCATACCCAAACCGGTCCCGCAGATCAGGATCCCCCGATCGAATTTTTTTCGCTGGATCTCCATGGCCAGGTTATAGCCGATTTCCGGATAGGCGACGTTCTTTTGATCCGAATAATCCAGATCGACGATTGCAATTCCGCGTTTCGTGAGATGGCCGACGATGACCTTGACGAGGTCTCTTCCCGCCTCGTCCCCGTCAATGGCCACAACGTAGTTTGATGAATTCATCGCTTGCTCGCTCCGTTCGTCTAGAGCGCAAATATATTTTTCTCCAAAAATTTCCAGGTCGCCAGGAAATCGCCCCCATGGATGAGCTTTTTAAATTTCGGCCGGTTGATTTCCAACAACCGATTCCAGATCTTCTGCGTCATCCGGATATTGGCCTCAAACGTTCCGACGATGTCCCAGCGCGTCGGGGACGTGTCCGAGGTCAAGAAGTCCCGGTATCCAAACTCCTGAAGATAATACAGAAATTCAACGTATTCGAGATAGTTGTCCGAAGCCACCATGAAATCCCAATCCCATCGGCCGTTGTTGTCGTTGATGTGGATATAGAAGGGATAGGGACTTCCAGCCAGCATCGCCACGACCTCGGCCGGATTCTCCTGCCCGTATTTGGAGTGCCCATAATCCATCGTCACGCCCATTTGCTTTATGCCCAAGTCGTTAAGAAGACACAGGGTCTTTGCGGCCGTGTCCAGAAAGCAGTGTCCGCGTGTTTCGCTCGGCTTATACTCGATAAACAGCGGGATTTCTTTTTTGTAGTCACCAGCTTCCCCCAGCGTCTCAGCCAGGTATCTCCACATCCGGGCATAGTCACACTGGAAAGCGAATTCATAACCGTCACCCAACGGACAGCAGGTCACCTTGTCGGCTCCGACGTTTTGGGCGAAATCCTTGGCTTCCTTGATGAATCGAACGGCCTTGTTGCGAATCCCGGCGTCCTTGGAGGTCAGTCCTCCGTTCCGGAACTCCGGCTCAGCCTTGACGTTGACGTTGACGGCCGCAACCGTGAACTTGTGCTTCTCCAAAAGCGTCTTCAACGCTCTTGCGTCATGGACTTCGTAAGGGAAAATGACCTCGACTCCGGACATCCCCTTCATTTGCGTGACTAAGTTCAATTTCTGCGGGAAAGTGAGGTCCTCGTTGTATTCATGGAAACGGTCTTTCATTTTCCCGGCGAACGCCGTGATAAGGGCATATCGAACATTTGGCTTCATGGCGTCTCGGCTCCTTGGGAGAGAAGATAGCTTCGACCCTCTTGATACTCCTTCAATACGCTTTCGGGCGGACAGACGATTTCGATGTCCAGGCTTCCCCGATACCCGCTCGTCCGCAGGTTCCTCAGGAACGGCTTCCATTCGATATCCCCTTTTCCGGGGGCTCTTTTGCCATTTTCCGTTGCGCTCCTGTCGCCCAGATGCGTGCCGAAAATGCGCCCCGACAATTCAAAAGGCAGAAGGGGGAGGGCCTCTCCGCACGCCCAAGCGTGCACGGTATCCAAATTGAGGCCCAATCGATCCGAACCGATTTCGGCGCATAAATCGAGGAAGCGGCGGAACCCTCCGATAATGGAAAACGGAAGAATCTCTATCGCCAAGGACAAGCCGCTTCGCGCAGCCAACTGCAGGCAATCAAAGACTTTTTCGGTTCGTCGTTTCATCAAGTCGTTGATCCACGTCACATAAAATCCGGAGACCCGTTCCCAATCGATCCGGAGCGGTAGCATAGGGATCGTTAACGTTGGGCATTCTCCGAAAGCCTTGGCGCACTCCAAGGTCTGCTTGAGTTCCTCGAGTCCGGTTTGGGAATTGATCTTTTCAGGCGTGGAAAAGGCATCTTCCAGGAAATGGGCGACGAACTGGGTCGCCACAAGGCCGTTGTCGGAAGCGGCCTTGGCCAGAGACCGGGCTCCGCCCCCGGTCCAATCCGCCAGGGATTCTATTCTGGCGATTTCCGGCTGAAACGCCGAAAAGCCGAGGGACCGGATCAGAGGCAGGGCGTCCCGATAAGCTCCGACGGAGAATCCGTCTCCGTACAGGCTGGCGACGAAAGCAGGACTCACTCCGAGCGTTCTTTGATCCGTATCCATCAATATTCTTCCAACGTTTTTTCGGGCCGCATCATCGTCCAGGCCAAGGCCGCGAGGACATTCAACCCGACCGCGACCAGGAAATAGCTGTGAACGGACCCCGTCCAATCCTTCAAATAGGCATAAGCGAGCCCGGTGACGAAAGAGCCTATGTTTCCGGCCATGTTCATCATGCCTGAAGTTGCCCCGGCGTGCTCATGCCCCACATCGACACAGAATGACCAGGAGGGACTGAGGGTCATATCGGCGCCCAGAATCGCCAACGTCAAGAACAGGACCGCCGGAAGCACGGAGGCCGCGCGCAGGAACATGAGGACGCCAAAGGCGGCCAGGAGGAAACCGATGATGGCCGGCAACCTGCGGGAGAGCCGCCACTTTCCCATCCGATACAGACGGTCAACGAGCGCGCCGGAAATCCAGTTTCCCAACGCCCCTCCGAGAAACGGCATCGCGGTCCAGAGCCCGGCTTGCAGGGCTTCGAGCTGGAACCGGGCCTTGATATCGGTGAAAGCCCAGCCGAGACAGAAAAAAAATGTGAAATTGCTGGCGAAGTACTGGAACATGGCAAGCCACATGTTCTTTGACGTCAAGAGGATTCGCGGGGACAATCGCGTGTCGCGGCTGGAAGCCCGCTGCTGGCGGAATTGCAGGATATAGGATTTTTCCTCCGGTCCGATGGACCGATGCTGGGTCGGATCATCCCGGAACCATAGATACCAAATTAGAGCCCACATGATTCCGAACGTCGCTTGGATGAAGAACGTCCGGCGCCAGCCGATTCCCCTCATGATAAGGGTAACCAAGGGGAGGGCGATGGCCGCCCCGAGACGGCCGCCGGAAAAATTGATGCCGTTGACGATCCCCCGTTCCTTCATCGGAATCCAGGAATAGGAGACCCGGGCGATACCAGGATACGCGCCGGCTTCTCCCAATCCAAAGAAGAAGCGACATGCGCCCAAAGAAACGAGATTCCACGCCGCCCCTGTCAGGGCCGTAAACGATGCCCATGCCGCCACGATACCGGAAAGGACACGACGCGGACCGAAGCGGTCGGCCAACGCTCCTGCGGGAACCTGAAACAGGGCATATCCCAAGGCAAAGGCGGAAAGAATCCAGCCGAACTGCTTGTCGGATAAATTCAGGTCTCCCGTAATCCCCTCTTTGGCGACGGAGATGGAACTCCGATCGATATAGAGGATGATGGATAGAAAAAACGTGGCGATCACGAGTCGGAAGCGCACTGGGAATCCGCATCGTGTCATCAGCATTCCTTTTCCGCCGCAAAACCCGTTCCGATCCCGCTCCGATGGCTTTTCATCATGCCCATTTTTCCGGCTTGGGGGAGGCCTTTCTCAGCCTCGCCGAGGCGGGCGAATCGTTCATGACAGACTCCCGCCGTTTCATGCCGGGATGCTTCTAATCCTTCTCACAGGAGTACATTTCGACGGATTCCAGATGTCCCCCTCCCCGATGAGGGCTTCCCGACGCCACATAGATTCGATTCTGAAAAACCACGGCCTGGGTCCCGTGACGACCTTGCTGGAGCGGGGCCAATTCGGTCCAGGTCCCTGTCCGCGGATCGAAAGCGCGTGTTGTGTTAAGGGCATCGCTGGCGGTTTCTCCTCCAAAATAGAGGATCCGTTCGCCGAGATAAACCGTGCCTGCCGCCGCCGACCCCACCGGCAGGTTCGCTCCGGGAGGAAGCGTGGTCCAAACTTGCTTCTTGAAATCATAACAGTCCACATCGAGGATGACCGCCCCGAAAAAGGCTCCGAAGTCCGGCTGGTGAAAACTGGTGTTCCGGCCTCCGATACAGTAGAGCTTGTCCTCGACGACAATGGCGAAGAAGTGGTCGCGGATCCGGGGGGCGTCTTGGAGCGCCCGCCAGGTATCCGTGGCCGGATCATACTCATCGAACCAGGCTACGGTCCCGCTGGTATGTCCGTCGATGATCCCGCCCGCGAGATAGATTTTTCCATTGTAAAGCACCGTTCCGGCGGAACCGCGGCGGCGGGCCTCCGGGATCGTCGCCCCCTCCGTCCACTGGTCCTTCTTGGGATCGTAGATCTGGATCCTCGGCAACGGAGTCTCGACCGGGTATTCGCCGGTCATGGCCCCGAGCATGTAGATTTTCCCATCCAAGATGACCGATTGGAAATGATGGATCAGAGGCGTTTTCGTCTTCATTTTTGTCCAGGTGAGGGCTTTCGGATCGAAACAGTCGATCTGCAGAGATTCACGTCCTCCGATGAGGTAGATTCTTCCCCCGACTTCCACGAAAGCGGTTTCGTGGCGGCCCGTCGGGCTTCCGTTGCACACCAGGGTGGTCCAGCGGCAATTGGAGCCCAAGAGGTTTGACGGCACGCCGATCGAGGAATCCTTCGGAATCCCCCCCGCCGCCCGGATCCCGCATAAGCCGGGAAGAACCATCGTCACAATGAGCCCGGCCAAGCCGACAAGGGCATTTTTATACATCGCTGCTCTCCCTTCTATTTCTGAGTTCTATGGTCGGGCCGCGGCACTCCCGCTGACCCATGATCAAAACCCGTGATCTCCGAAAGCAAACGGAAGAAGCCCCGTTTTCGCTCCGAGCCGATCCCCCAATCGACGGGAACGGACTGGTATCCGTCTTCGAGGGCTTCGCCGCTACCCCGGAAATCGAAGAAACCCCAAGACGCATGTTCGCTGACCGCGGCGATGCAGTTGTTCATCGGCTTGTCAAAATCAAAATGGTCATCCTCATTGAACAGGATCGGCTTGGCAATAGTGCCCTGGACGGACCGGGTCTCCCGGACCATTTCCCGGATCCGGTTGGGGTCGCCAATCCCATTGCCGTGAATGAGCAGGAAATCGGCGGTTCGGACAACGGCCTCTCCTGGGATGATCCCTCCTGGATAAGAGGTGCTCGCCAGGAGACGCCGACCGGAGCGCGTGATTCCCTGGACGCGCCTGATGAGCTCATGGATACGGTCGGGCATGAGGATCGCGTGGTCATATCCCGGATGGGTCTCGTTGGCGATTTCCACAAGGACATTCTTCCAGTTCCCCTCCAGGATCCACTTCGTAGCGTTGTCGACGGCCCTGAGGACGGCGGCCTCGTCATTCAGTCGTTCATCCTGGCCGAAGTAAAAGTAACCCATGATCGGAACCATGCCCAATTCATCGGCGAAATCGAGGATGGCCCGAAGCCGTTCGCAATAAGGCGAAAGCAAGCGGCCCTCGGAATCGAACGCACTGTTGAGCCATGGCTGCTTTTTAGAATAGCCTTCGGGCGAGCCTCCCTGGAGGTTGATGGTGAAGGCCAGCAACCCATGGCGTTTCCACCGGGGCATGGCCGCGAGGAACTCGCGGGTGTTGCGGTCGGGATCCCAACGTCCGGTGTCAGGATAAGCCCAGCGGCCCACCGTCGCCGGATTCAAGTCATCGAAAACCCCTTGGACCATGCGCGAATTCATCAACAGCCCCTCGATCCGGTTCCCGCGCCAGGTGCGTCCGGAATAAGTGGGTTGGCCGTTGATCAGAAAATCATCCCCGCGGATGCTCACCGTCGTGAGGTGCGACGGCGGATCGGCCGTCCAGGCGGCGGCAAAGAGGGTCAGCACAAACGGGAAAAGAGCCCGGAAGAGGAGTCCGGAAAACCCGCCCCCCCGGGCCGGTTTCCGATTCCGAGACCTTCCTTGCCTTGGGAAGCCCATATCTGACGACGCCTTACATTCCGGGGACGTTCATTTCAGCGACGAATCCCCTATCGGTCGATCCGCCACCAAAATTCCCAATTGAGCATGAACCAATCATCCTTTCTTTCAAGGAGCATGCCCAGCGTTCTGCCGACTCCGGTAATCCCTTTCCATTTTCCCGTTCCACCGATGAACTGGTAGTTGCCGGAGCCCTTGCCATAAAACCACCAGTGAGCCAACCAGGCCGCATCGCCATCCGGATCGACGCAACGGATCAAAACGACGTCCCCGAGGGTCTTCCCGCTGGCGGTATCCTTAATGGAGGTCCCATGATCGACTCCGACCGCGTAGTGCCGCGGGCTGTTGGGATTCTCGCTGATGATAACGCCGGATTGGATATTGGCCAGGAGGGCGAGGCCGTTAGAAAGGGTGGTCGTCTCGGTTACGGCGTGGGGTCCATGAAAGCTGAAACCCTTGTCGTGGTCCGTATATTTTTCTTTCTTGACCAGGGCTTCGAAATCCACCTTGTCAGCGGGCTTGTACGGCTGGATACTCCAGCTCAATTCCCATTTTGGCATCGTATAGCCATCCGCGCGTTCCCTGAGCATCCCCAGGAGTTTACCTTCCCCGTTGATCCCTTCCCATTTCCCGGTGCCCGCATAGAAGCGGAACGATCCCGAACCTTCGGCATACCACCATGAATATATCATCCACGCCGAATCCCCGTCCGGGTCCGTCGTTTCGCAGATGGCGACGTCTCCGATGGCCTTTCCGTCCGGGCCTTTCACGGTTGTGGCCCGAGAGAAAAACGTCGCTTGGTGCCAAGGGCCTTCGGGATTCTCACTCACGATGATGCCCCGCTGGCAGTTTGCCTCAAAGACCACGCCGGCTTTTGTGGTCACGGAGCTCTCCTTGATCCTCGGCCCGGCGAAAATATAGCCCTTATCAGTCTTGTCTGCGGCATCGGCAATTGCGATGGACCCCAAACCGAATACGGTTGCGACCAGGACTCCAATCAGGAACCGCTTTGCCATCCTCTTCCTCCTCCCTTTTAATCGAATTCTTAAATGTGTTTTTAATATTTTGCCTGCAATATAATGTATTAATTATTGAAATTTAGTTTTTTGTCAAGTCAAATTTGTTTTTCGGGCTTTTTGGTGGGCTTGGTATCAAGCCCTTTCCCAGAAGAGATGCCGAGGACATTCCCCCGTCCGATGGAATAGGGTGAGCACTCATCCCCTTTTTTCGGTTCAGAGGACGGAACAGTAAAGCCGGCGGCTCCATGACCGCCTTTCGTCGGGATGGAAACCGCCCCCTCATAAGTCGATCGATTCGCTTTCAGGACGCGATTCTTGTGCAGCTTAACCACCTTTCGGTCATAGGTATAGATGCCGTTCATTTCATTTTCAACATCCGTCCATTGGGTGTACACCGCGGCGCTTAGCCCGTTTTCCTGGAATTTGATGAGCATCTGGACGAAACGCTCATACTCCGCCGTAGCTTCATCGGCGTTTCGATACGTATCGTGGACCCAGGGTCCGCCGGGATCCCATATGTGATCGTTTACTTTGTAGCCAATGGCCCCATATTCGCCGCATACATTAGCCCGAAGATCCGAGGCGAAAGGGTAAGCAGGCGGGCGATAGCTGTGGTTATCGACGATGTGCCCGACTTCGTAGTCGATTTCCGGCCTGCCGGCGTCGACACCGCTGTTCCCCGTGACAAGGCGCGACGGGTCCAGCATCATGACCTTTCCGGCATGCCTTTCCGTGTCATAGAGGCCCCAATGCTCGTTGAACACGACCCAATCGATTATACAAGGATGGTTCCAATGCGTTCGGACCATCCGGTCAAGTTCCATCTCGAACTGGGTCTTTTCCTCCTCCGACCTGGTTCCCCATGTTCCCGGCATATCCTGCCAGACCAACAAGCCGAGCTTGTCACACCAGTAATACCAGCGCTGGGGTTCCACCTTGACATGTTTGCGCACCATGTTGTATCCGAATTCTTTCATCATCGAAATATCCCAGCGCAGGGCATCATCCGGCGGCGCGGTGTAGAGGCCATCAGGCCAGAAACCCTGGTCCAAAGGACCGATCTGGAAGAGAAACGCGTTATTCAGGAATATCCGCCGCAATCCCTTGACTTTCCCGAGCGAGATTTTCCTCATGCCGAAATAGCTGGACACTTGATCGACGGTCCCGGACGCGTCCTTGATCGAGATATCAAGATCATAAAGGAATAGCGATTGCGGAGACCACGGTCTGGGATTGGGCACCATGATGACGAGCTCGTCAAAACATTTTCCGGGCTCTCGACCGATGGTTTGTCCCCCTTCCCTCACCACGGCTTCGACGGTTGTTCCGGCATCGGGCCTCGACGGGATCACATGAACCGATACTCGCCCTTCGTCCAGGTTGGGAACGATTTTAATGTCCGCGATGGAGATCTCCGGCACCGGTTCAAGCCAAACGGTCTGCCAAACTCCGGAAGAAGGACAATAACTATACCCATGGGGATCGGAGAATCGGTCGTTAGACTGTTTCCCTGTCGCGACGGCCATTTCGTTTCCGGGATCCCAGACTTCCAGGATGATCTCTTGATTCCCGTTGTCATTCAGACAGGCGGTGATGTCGAACGAAAAGGGGTCATATCCGCCCCTGTGAATTCCAACGCATCTTCCGTTGATATGCACCTTTGACTCCCAGTCAACGGCCCCGAAGTTCAGGAGGATGCGTTGACCGACCCAATCAGGGGGCAGCCGGAATGATCTTCTGTACTAGGCTCTCCTGGTGTCCATTTGCTGTCTCACGCCCGAGAGCGCCGACTCCCAGGGGAAAGGAACCAGGATCCGCGACGAGAGAGTCCTGCCAACGGGAACTTTTGCTCCTTGACGTGCTTTTTGAAACTCCCATATCCCGTTCAGATTCATCCACCGTTGTCTCTCCATGACGGGCCGCGGGTATTCGGCCAAAATGTTATCCGGATCGATCGTCTCCGCCCATGGAGTCGTCAGGGGCGATCTTGCCATTTTCCATTGCCCAACCGGCGGACCTCCCCCGAAGCCATACCCGACGAGGAGGAAAACGATGCCGATTCTCGATATATTTTTTCCTGAATTCATAGTCCCTGTATAGTCCTTGTCCTTTTCTCGTGTCAAGGCTCTGATAGAATCCCACGTGTTCATTATTGCTTTTTGTGCTATATATCCTGTATACATTATTCTGTTTTTATCCTGGCGTTCGAGCCGATCTGGATTATTAGAGGAGCCTGCCATGCGTCTGAACTCTAAATACTTTTTAATGATCCTTGTTGGATTGACCAGCATATCCTGCGTCAAAAAGGCACTGCCTCCCGCCCTGTCGGGTGAATTGCGTGAGTGGCACAAGGTAACACTGACTTTCGTCGGCCCTGAGACCGCGGAGGCGGCACGCCCGAATCCATTCAGGGATTATAGACTGGTCGTGACCTTCTCTCGCCAGGGAGGGGGTGCTCCCTTTGAAGTGCCCGGCTACTACGCCTCTGACGGTGACGCCGCCGATTCCGGCGCCGACACGGGCAATATCTGGAGAGTCCATTTCTGCCCCGACCAGGCCGGCCTTTGGAGATACGCCGTATCATTTCGAAAGGGCGACGATATCGCGATCAGCGAATATCCCAAAGCCGGGCAAAGCGCAGGCTACATGGACGGCATGGCCGGGGAAATTCGAATCGAGGCCACGGACAAGACCGCCCCGGACTTCCGGGCCGCGGGACAGCTCAAGTACGTGGGTAAGCACCATCTGCGTTTTGCCGGGACGGGCGAATACTTCTTAAAATGCGGCGCGGATGCCCCGGAAAACTTTCTCGCCTATGCGGATTTCGACGGAGATTTTAAAAAGGATCATCACAAAGACGATTTGGTTAAAACTTGGCAGCCCCACATCAGGGATTGGATGCCCGGCGATCCCACTTGGCGCAACGGCATGGGCAAGGGGATCATTGGCGCGCTCAAATACCTGGCTTCCAAGGGAATGAATGCCTTCTCGTTTCTGACCATGAACATCGCCGGCGACGATCAGAATGTTTTTCCCTACGTCGATTACGAGACCTTCGACCGTTTCGATTGCTCCAAACTCGATCAATGGGAGATCGTCTTCGAGTACGCGGACCGGCTGGGCCTGCACATGCACTTCAAAACTCAGGAGCAAGAGAACGATCAACTGCTTGACGGCGGCGAACTGGGCATCAACCGCAGACTTTATTACCGCGAATTGATCGCTCGATTCGGTCATCACCTGGCTTTGAGCTGGAACCTGGGCGAAGAGAATACCAACTCAAGCGAGCAAATGAAGGCTTTCCTGGAGTTCTTCGCCAGGCACGATCCATATCACCACCACTTGGATCTTCACACTTTCCCCGAGTCCACGGAAAAGGCGAAGGTCTACTCCTCCCTTCTGGGCCTCCCCCGGGAAAACGCGGGCTCTCTCCTGACCGGGGCGTCCCTCCAGTGCTTTCCCCGCCTGGTCTTCGACGACACCAAACGTTGGCTGGCGGAATCCGAAAAGGCAGGCCGGCCATGGGTCATCTCCAATGACGAGCAGGGCACCGCGGATGTCGGAGTGATGCCGGATGCCGACGACCCCGATCACGATATTATTCGCAAAGAGGCCCTATGGGGGAACCTCCTCGCCGGAGGTGCAGGCGTGGAGCTTTATTTCGGCTACAAATACGCCCATTCAGACCTGACTTGTCAGGACTTCCGGTCCCGCGACCGGATGTGGGATCAGGGCCGCTTCGCCCTGGGATTCTTCCGCGAAAACCGGATCCCGTTCTGGGAAATGTCCAATCGCGATTCCCTGTCGGCCGGCCAAAACACCCATTGCCTGGCCAAGCCCGGCGTGGCTTACGTGGTTTATCTCATGAATGGAACTCCATCCCGGCTGGACCTCAGAGAGATTCCAGGCGCCTTCTCGCTCGCCTGGTTCAATCCGCGCACCGGCCTGTTCGTGGGAGAAGCGCGCACCGCGGAAGCCGGAGCGTGGGTGAACTTAGGATCGCCGCCCGCGGATCCGGATCAGGATTGGGTGGTTCTGATCAGGAGGCTTCCCTGAGACTCTCGGTGGATCCCGGCGGATGGTCGGCAGCTCATCAGTCGTAGTAATTCCTTTTATCCCGCTTGAAGCGGTAGCGCAATCGCGGGTGGGGAATGTCATCCTGGTATCGGATGGTCCGTTTGAGCAGCTCTCCCATGAGTTGGATCTTCACTGCAAAGGACCCCGGATCATCCCATAGGTTGGTCAATTCCGAGGGGTCCCCTCTGAGGTTGTAGAGGGCGCCCCGCCCCATCATGTCGTATTCCATTTTCCAGTCGTCCTTGCGGAGCATCCGCATGGACCCGCCCTGAGTCCAGGTATTGAGCTCGTCGAATCCCCCTTTCCCCGCGGCACCTTCATCTCTGGGATCGAGCGGGTATGTGTCGTCGATATGAAGTCCGCCGAAACCTTGTTCCGCGTAAGCGGCGGCGAATTCCCCGGGAGGATATTCCTGGCCAGTGAGAATCGGCCACAGACTCCTGCCCTGCACGCCGTCCGGGATATTAATGCTGATGGCTTCACAGATCGTGGGCAGGATGTCCACGATAGACACGTGCGCGGGATGGGGGCCTGCTCCGGCCCTAATTCCCGCCCCCGCCCAAATCATGGGGATCCGCATGAGAACCTCGGGCATGCCCGCACCTTTGTGGGCCAGGCCATACTCGCCGACATAATCGCCATGGTCCGAAACATAAACGAGGACGGTGTTCTCCATCAAGCTGTTGGTCCAGAGAAATAATGTCAACCGCTTGATCTGATCGTCCAGGAGGCGCAGCAGTCCGAAATAATTGGACCGCATGCGGGGCATTTGTCCATCCACGTCCCCCGCGGGCAGTCCGCCGACGCTCATCTCGATGATCTCGCGGAGTTTCCGATATTTGTAGCCCTTAAGCGCCAAAGCTTCCTTGCCGGCTCGAACGGGGGGGAGATTGTCCGGCGGGAACATGTTCCAATATTCACCGGGGACCTGATACGGATTGTGGGGCTCCGCAAATGACATCCACATAAAGAACGGCCGGCCCCGAAGCGACCCGATCCATTTTTGAGCTTCGCTGACGATCCGATAGGGGTACTGCAATTCCAAGGGGAACGGCGTGGGTTTGAAGCCGCAATGGAAGTTCAGACTCTGCATGTATTCATCGAAAGCCTTTTTCTCCGCGGATTGGTCGGTATCAAAAGCGCTGGCATGTCCAAAATCCCTTCGAAAGTCGAAATCCTCGGGGATCAGATAGGAGTGGTTTTTACCGATGTGGGCTGTCTTATAGCCCTTGGCCCTGACCACGTCCAGAATATCCGCCTCAAACACGCCGTCAAAGGCATTATGGTTGGATCGGACTTGGGTCGTATTGGGGAAGCGTCCCGTAAGCAAACTGGTCCGCGCAGGAACGCACGCTGGTGCCGCCGTATAGGCTTTGTTGAACCATGTTCCCCCGGCGGCCAAGCTGTCCAAGAAAGGTGTCGTGTCCAGCGGAAAGCCGTCGCGGCTCGAAACGTCGGCCCGATGCTGATCGGCCATGATCAGGATGATATTCGGGAGTCTGGCCGGACACGGGAAATCCCCGGTCGCGAGGACAGGTCTTCGCCCGACGGTTCCTTCCCGTATCCGGCGGGAGAACTTCAGAGCCGGTGCCATGGTGCCGGCGACAGAACCGACGGCGACCGTTTTCAGAAACTCGCGACGACCTTTCTTCATCTGTTGGTTCCTCCCCGAATCCCAAACGTTCGATCGCCGATCCTTCGGCTTGAAAGGGAATTTCCCTTCTGTTTTCTCAGGGCGGTCTCCGGTAAGCTTAACGCCCCTGCGGGGACAACCGGTAGAGTCCGGCACCGTGGGGAGGAAGATCGGCGGACAACTTTTTTTCACGGATACCGATATCTTTCGCGGCCCACAAATCCCGAACCCGGTATCGCCCGCGCAGATTCTCTCGCTCGAACTCGAACCGCACGGAAGCCGCGCGGTCCGCCAGGTTGAAAAGCGCGAGATAGCGATCCCCGCTTCCGGGTTCGGTCGCAATCCAGCAAGCGGCGCCGGCCTCCCTGAAAACCTGCCGGTTGCCTACACTGACTTGGTTCACGCTCAACACTTCCTTGTTCTTCAGGACGGACAGGCTCTCGGGCGGAGATGTGAGCAGGTCCCCGCCCATCATCAGCGGCGAGCGAGCGATGCACCACAAGGTCATCATCGTGACCTGCTCCTCCGGCGTGAAGTTGGAGATCCGATCGGGCCCGTGTGGTCTTCCGCCCAGGGAGATGTGGCCGATGGGCAGCATATCGGCGTCGGGCCAGCGATCCGGGCCGATGAACGGCGACCAGGCATCGACCAGATCAAACATGCGTTCGAGCTTATCCCAGTCGTCCCAGAAGTCCCCGGAAATTCGCCACATATCGGCGAAGGAGGCCAGATGACGGGCACGACCGGGAGGCGCGTCGCCGCAGGACAGGCTCAATACCATCGGCCGGCCGCAGCCGTCGATCGCCTTCCTCATCATCTGGATTTCGCCCTCGTGATAGACGGGATACATCATGTCGTCGGCTTTGATGAAATCCACGCCCCACGCCGCGTAAAGCCTGAACAGGGAATCGTAATAGGCCTGGGCTCCAGATTGTGCAGCATCGACGCCGAACATGTTGTTGCACCACGGGCACGTGTCCCACGGCTCGGCGATCTCGCGGGCCGAATGTCGCGTTCCCATGATCGGCGTATTCCCGTAATAGGCCTGCCGCGGGATACCGCGCATGATATGGATTCCGAACCTAAGACCTTTGCCATGGACATAATCGGCAAGGGGCTTGAATCCGCGGCCGCCGGCGGCGGAAGGGAACCTCTCAACAGCCGGGAGCAAACGGCCGCAGGAGTCCATTGTCAATCGATCGATCGGCACTCCGTTAGGGTCGAAGCGAACATCCGGGTGGCCGAAGCGGCGCTCGGGATTGTTCCAATTCCCCGGCGACGGGTTGAACCAGATGTAATCGATTACCGCATATTCCCAGCCGTATTCCCGAAGTTCGACCGCCATGAAGTCCACAACGGCTTTAAACTGGGCCTCGTTGATGGCGCAGTCATAGGCGTCGAAGCTGTTCCAGCCCATCGGCGGGCGCTTCAGGGCGATCCGCCCCCCTTCGGATAAGTCCATGGGAGGTGAATTCGATACACGCCCCGCCCTGTCGCAGCCAGCGACCAACATCCCGGCCGAGAGGACCCCTAAGAGCCAGGGAATTTTCATCCGGGACATTCCGCTCTAGCCAATTCGGAACATCGCGCATCCGTGAGGCGGCAGTTCTCGAGAGATCTTTCCCAGGCGACCCAGGTCCAGACGGGGCCATAGGTCACGAACAGCAGGCGTAGAGCCGAGGCCGAGTTCCCCGAGTGGGAATTCGGCCTTGACAGGCACGCCGGAGCGGTTGATAAGGGCCAGGGCAAAGCCGCCGCCCGCCAGCGGCCTGATCCACGCGTCGAACGCTCGGGACTCTTCGGCCAGCCGGCGCATCGGGGCGCCCAGGGAGTCCTGGTTGACGGCCAGGACTTCCGGATTCGTCAGAAGAGCCTTCGTCCAATCGTCGCACCGGGGCAGGCATGCCCCGATCATCAGGGGCGATGGGGCCATGCACCACGCCGTCAGAAGTGTCAATTGCTCATCAACCGTGAAACGGGTTTGTCGCTCCGCGCCAACGGGACTGCCGCCCAGCGATAGAATACCGATCGGCAGCATGTCGCCGTCGGGCCAGTGTCCCTGACCGCTCGCGCCGCTGCGCGACCAGTCGACAAGCAGAGACAGGTCCTTGTTCAGGGGGTCCCATTCGTCCCAGAAATCAGCGCTGATCCGCCAAAGATTCGCGTTTCTGGCAACGTGACCGGCCTGGTTCAGCGGCGTAGCTCCAGGCGAAAGACTGAGCACGATCGAGCGTCCGCTGGCAAGGATGGCCTTCTGGAGGGCGGCGATCTCCGTCCCGGCGTAGGGAGAGCTCCCGGACACATCGGGCTTGAAGCTGAAAAGGCTCGACATGTCATCGGCTTTGATGAAATCCACGCCCCACTCGGCGTATTGCTGGACAATGGATCGATACCAAGCCTCGCCCGCAGGCGTGTCCCCACGGACGCCGTACATATCCACACACCACGGACATAACCTGTTCGGATCCCCCTCCGGCATGGCGGCGTCAACGGCCGAAAACGTCGAGCCCACGATCGGCTTGTCGGCTTTGACGGCATGACGCGGGATGCCGCGCATAATATGGATCCCAAATTTGAGGCCCATGCCATGAATTTTCTCGGCCAGGGGCTTGAAGCCCCGGCCGCCGCCGGCCGAAGGGAAACGGCTGATGGCCGGTTGAAGACGGCCGAATCCGTCCGTGACATCATTCACCGTCCCTTCCATCTGGCGGACAGGCCGGCCGGATTGCGCATCGGGGTCCCACCATCGGAAATCAATGACAACCGTATCATATCCGTAGGGCTGGAGGTTGTCCTTCAGCCATTCCGCGTTGGCGAGGAACTCCGCCTCGTTGACGCCGTCTCCATAAGCGTCGTAGCTATTCCAGCCCATGGGGGGCGTCAACGCGATCGTTTCGCCGGCCACGATCTTCAGGTCGGCCTGCGCTTCGCCCTGCGGATTGGCGGCGCGCACGGAAACGGTATACTCACCCCTTTTAACCAGTTTTCCGACGATGGTTCCGGATTTGGGATCGATCGTCAGTCCTTCCGGAATCCGTATGGCGACAAAGGTCATGGGCCGATCCCCGGAGACGGACAAGGCTTGCGCCAGCGGCGTTCCCAATCGGACGCCTACTAAGCGCGGGCCGTTGAACATCGGCGCCCGGGACGCTTTTGTGGCTGATAGGATCGCCTCCTGGAGAGGAGTTTTCGAAGGAGTTCCCTGACCGGGCACGGCTGCGTTTTGGCTCATGCCGGACAACACGCCGCCTATCAATCCGAGAAAAATACAAACTGACTTGCGCATGCGTTCCTCTTTCTCTATCCCAAGATCGAATATCCGCAATGCGGACCATATGGCCGTTCATGAAAATGGGCTCTGTCTGCTTTTTCTTGGAGTCGCCAATCGCCCTTGTCCAATTCATGGTTTGGCTAGCAATCTCTGATGCACATTCAGAGGTATGCTTATTGAATGCAATTGTCAATATTTTGTGTGGCGTCCCTCTAATTTTCATTCAGAAAACCCGAAAGGTACTCCGAATTTTGTTTTCCAGATTGGTATTGAGATTAAGGCCTAAGTTAGTATTTAGTATGTGGAGAAATCATCGCTTAAAAAAGCGACTATTTCCGCCCTCCAAATCGCCTTGGCTGCCGCCGATCTCTCTGCATCACTTGATTGGATAATCAAGCACGAATTCATGGGCGACCGCGTAATCATAACCATCTGGAATCAGTGGTTTTGTCCAGCCATCCGGCCAGTCAAAATACCACGTTCCCTCGCCCACAATCCCCTCGAATTTCCCCGTGGCAATCTTGATCGTATGCACGGGCTTTTGCGGGGGGATAAACTGGCCCCAGAGCCAAATTTGGTCGCTTTCCTTTTCGCCCGTCTGGACACTCATATATTGACAAATGATATTGTACGGATCCTTTTTATCAATCGGTCTATTGGGTTTGAAGAGGGTCAACAACATTCCCGAAACCGGCCTGTCCTGTAAGAGGCTGTCAGGGTTTAGGGATTTGTAAACTCCGGTAAAGGTGACCTGCTCGAATCCGGCTTCACCAGGAAGGATCTGGCTCTGGTGCAGATCCGGGAGTTCTTTCACCAGAACATACCCTTTGTCAACAACCCTTTTAGCATGGGCTGGCGCCACCGTGGCAGGCTTTGGGATCTTGCCGGCGCGTTCCGCGGGCGTTCCCATTCCGAAAGGAGGGGCCTCGATCCAGTAAACAGGAGACATACTATCGTCACGGACGGGCCCCGTCGGACGATCATAATAAAACTCCTCCGCGTTTGGGTAATCGAATTCCTTCGGCGTCGGAGGCGGATTCCAATTGCGGTTCTGGGGCCAAGTCCAATGCCAGAGCCCTTCACTTTTGATGCCCGCGTTTTTTCCAGTCGCCGCAATGATCCACTGCATTGTTTTGCCCGGGGGGACGAACTCGCCATGGACCCAGTTTTGGCCAAAATCACGATTGTTTCCCTGGGAAATGGAATATTGATAAATGATATTTCCAGGATTCATATTCTCCCCCGGGAATTTTGGTTTGAACAGCACCACGGTCATGCCAACATAGTGCCTGTCAGAAAACGGACTGTCCGGGCTTTCCCAAACATAATGTCCCGAGTAGGTATGCCGGTCCCAAGCGAGGCCTCCGGGAATCGAATGCCGCTCGCGCAATAATTTAGGATATTCCTTGAGCCAGACAAACCCCTTATCTTGATAGTATCTGCCCTGGGCCTTTGGCGCATTGTCTTGCGAAGACCAACCGACGCCGAGACAACAGAGGACCAGAGTCAGAGTGAGAACTGTGCTTTTCCTGAACATTAGGTTCACTCCTTCAGCCGAAAGTCGGAATTGTCGCGTTCAGAGGTAACGCTAAAAGGAATCCACGAAAAACTCGGGATAATGACCAAATAATCGAGGGGCGTCTGTCGAAAAACTGATTAGAAGAAGATAGAAGCAAATTCATAACTTAATCTTAGCATTAAGCATATTGTATTCTGTGCGCAAATGTCAAGAATAAAAATGACCCTCTCCCCGGCCTAAAGGCCGGGGAGAGGGTCATTCACAAAAAAACTAAGTATGCGCACGGGGTGGAAATCATCTACAGGAGATGCAATGAGATTTGTTTCTTTGTTGTCAAGCCGCGGAAGATGCTGTTCGTCGGTGTCAGTCGCTAAGATGACGGTGGGGTTAATCGGGGCGATCTTGGCCCTTGCGGGGGGTATCTCCGTATTCGCCGCCCGGTCTGCAACGGGAGTGCACATGATTCATATCGATGACATGACTGTGCACGACCCGTTCATCCTGGCTGATGCCAAATCCAACACCTATTTTATGTACGCAGGAGAAGATCCGACGGATGATGCGGCCCTCCCCGGCACTCATCATAAGGCCGGCGTTGTGGCCTACATCAGCAAAGACCTGGTATCTTGGGAATGTCCAAAAATGGTTTTCGAGATTCCCGAGGGGTTCTGGGGCGATGCAGATTCCTCTCCGTGGGCCCCCGAGGTGCATGCGTTCGACGGTCGCTACTATCTCTTCACGACCTTCAATGCCTGGAAACAGATCATGGAAATACGGGAGGACCGCCCGTCGATCACGAAGCGGGCTTCTCAAATCCTGGTCGGCGACGCGCCCGAGGGCCCGTTCAAGCCGTTCGGCAACCATCCGACGCCCCCCCCCGGAGAAATGACGCTGGATGCCACGTTTTGGGAAGAAGACGGTCAACCTTATATTGTCTATTGCCACGAGTGGATCCAGACGACGGAGGGATCGATCAAAGCCCTCCGGTTGAAGACGGATTTATCCGAAACGGTCGGTCATCCTACGAATCTGCTAAACGCCAGAGAGTTTGCCTGGACAGCCGGCAACATTGAGTACCGGGGCCAGAAATGGCCGGGATGGGTTACCGACGGGCCTTTCCTCTATCGCTTGAAGAGCGGGACGCTGGCTTTGCTCTGGTCCAGCCATACGCCTGCACACCTCTATGCCCAGACCGTAGCATATTCGAGATCCGGTAAACTGGCCGGCCCTTGGACCCATCCGGCCGAACCGCTCCTCTGGGACGACCGTGGCCACGGCATGCTCTTCCGTGCATTTGACGGACGGCTTCTGCTCGTTCTCCACCGCTATTTCCATCGGCCGAAAACCCGAGTCCAGATCTATGAAATGGAAGACGCCGGCGACAGCATTAAAATCAAGGGCCAGATCCTGGGGACCAAATAATCCGCTTCGGGGCCAGCTGCGCAATCAGCAGGGGATCGTCGCAAAACCCGGGACGGATGTCACCTCCGGTCCAGAAGGCCGTATACAGCCCCTTCGATCAGTCGATAGGCGGCTTGAAGAGAAAGCCCCTCTTTGTCCTTATCTCCATAGGGCATGGAGGCGATGCCGATGGCTTGGGCCTTGGGATTTCCGAAAATCTTTCTGATAGCGGAGGCGAGCTCGACACTTGTGGGACCATCCGGAACCGTCAGGCGATGTCCGCCTACTTCCCTAGGATCGAGGACATCCATATCGACATGAACGTAAATGACGTCGGTCAATTGACTGAGTCTCTTCATTTGGAGATCGATTGTGTTCGAGCAGGTCCTGATGTCCTCGACGGTCAGATACTCACATAGCGAGCGATCCAGAAGCTCCTGCTCGAGCGGATCAACATCCCTGAGACCCCCGAGGACGATATATCTCGTGGGCAGGGCCGGGTCCAGCCCCGACATGATCCGTAATCGTGCCAGGCATAAACCCGCCGCCGTGGCGACATCCATTCCGCCGTACAACCCGCTATTGGAGGTTTCGGGCGTGTTAAAGTCGGCGTGAGCGTCGAAATAGATGAGCCCAGCGCGAAGCGGTTTGAGGCCGACCAAACCCTTCCGCTGAAGGCCTCGGGGATCCGGACTAGAGGGCCCCACCGCAGGCTGGAGATGCTGCATCCCCGCAAGCATGCCCAACGTATCCCCGCAGCCGCCGAGGAGTCCGATGATCAGGTCATCGCCGACGCTGTTCTTCGCGACAAGCGTTCCTATATGGGAACTCTCCAATGCTTCCATTTTCCAGGGGCCATATCCCCTCTGCTCTTCGGGGGTTAACGCTGCGATATCAAGGCTCTTGATCTCGCAGCCTAACTTTTCAAGCCGCGAGGCGAGGCCGCCCCCGACCATGATCCGGGGCCCTTCCGCCTCCTTCCGAACAATGGAGACGTGGACCTTTTCTTTTTCCGCAGCCCGCGCCGGGCCGGGCAGAAACGAGAGGGCCACCAATCCGATAATGAGATTTGATGTGTTCATGAGATCCTTTCGTGCGACAAATTCGGACACGCCCATACCTTTACCGAAGCATGCGTTCGTGTCAAGCATCTATTTCGAAGTCGCTCCCGATAGGGCGACAAACTTTCCGCGAGTCGAGAATTCCCCAACTGCTGGCCGACCATTGCCGATCGATTTCAAAGAACACCTCTTTTCCTGTCTCCCGCTGGGGAAATCATGATCCTGAGAAGCGCGGCAATCAATCAAAGCCCCCGATATTTGAAATATTCGAATTTCGCTGTCCCCTTCCCGGAGACAAACAGTCCGGGACGGACCGAAAGAAAGTCGCCGAAAACATTGTGCTGAAAGCCCGAGATGTCTCCGGAGCGCTCGAACTTCACCCATTCTCCAGCGGATCGCCCGCCCGGCTAGCGGGAGTGGCGATGACGTGCGGGCATAAGATCCCGAAGACGAACGGAAGCCATGCGTTTCCAAATACCCGTCGGACAAGTCCGGATCGATTCCTAACGATCTTGACTCCTCCTTTCCGCTCAAGTCGGACGTCACATGGGACTACGCAAGCCCCGACGGGGCCGCTCAAGAATTACACGCCTCCGAAGAGCAAGAGGCTCGCGGCCACCAGAGTGACTGCGGATCCGGCGGCCGAAATCACTATCGCTACTGCGGTCCAGCTTTCCAAGATTTTCCTCTCCGTCAATCCGGATCATCGGCTTGTCACCCAGAAATCGCCGATATGGAGCCGCCCGGGGGCCACTTTCAAAATCGTTCAAAAACAATTTTTCCTTCGATTATGGTCGCCATCACGTCAGTAGACAAAATTTCCTCCGGGGGGATCGTGATCAGGTT
>Ga0315291_10001800_pt1 | contig 28395 bp, 16 predicted proteins | sample YL17G12_20_MG_FD_203070 | JGI IMG/M metagenome (GOLD analysis project Ga0315291, IMG submission 203070) | Sediment microbial communities from Yellowstone Lake, YNP, Wyoming, USA - YL17G12_20 | ecosystem: Environmental > Aquatic > Freshwater > Lake > Sediment | place: USA: Wyoming | collected...
CCCATTACCCATGCACCCATCCCATTTACCCTTCCACCCCATTACCCATGCACCCATCCCATTTACCCTTCTACCCCATTACCCTTCCACCCTTCACACAAATAGGAAGGAAAGTCTTTTAAGCGTCGTTTTCCTCTATCGTTTCCGATGGCAGTCCCCGACCCAAAGGAGCTCATCTCCCGCATGGCCGAGGAGGGGCGTGCTTTATCCAGGGACGAGTATCAGGTCGTCTTGGATTTCTACGACGGCCAGCTGGCGCAAACGCCCGGCGACGAGGTGCTCTGGAACAACAAGGGCGTCATATTGGACAAGATGGAGGAGCACGGCCGGGCCGTGGAGTGCTACGAGAAGGCGCTGGGGCTCAACCCGAACTACACGGTCGCCTGGTACAACCTGGGCAACTCGCACTGCTACCTGGACCAGCCCGACAAGGCCATCGGCGCTTACATGAAGGTCGTGGAGCAGAGCCCCGAGGACGAGCTGACGCTCCTGGACATGGCCCGCACGCTCATCAACATGAAACGGCCGGCGGCGGCCCTCGAGCTCTACGACACGGTCATAAAGGCCAGGGGCGAGACCTCCGGCAACCTTCAGGGCCGCGGCACCATCCTCGAGGAGATGGGCAAGGGCAAGAAGGCGCTCGAAAGCTACGAGCGCGCCATAATGCTGGACCCGGGCAATGTCACCGCCTGGCTGAGCAAGGGCAACGCCCTCTACGGCCTGGGCCGCTACGACGACGCGCTCGACGCCTACAACTCGGCGCTGGGCCTGGCGCCCGAGGACGAGGAGGTCTGGAACAACAAGGGCTACCTGCTCTTCATCATGGGCCGGTACGCCGAGGCGGTCGGGTGCTACGACCGCGCCATTGCTGTCAACGACCGCTACAAGCCGGCCTGGTACAACAAGGCCTACATCCTGCAGGCCAGCGGCGATCTTTCGGGCGCCAAGGCCGCCTACGACCGCGCCCTCGAACTGGACCCGATGGACGAGATAGCCTGGAACAACCGCGGGAACGCCGAGTACAACCTGGGCAACTACAAGGAATCCATCCCGTTCTTCAAGCGCGCCATAGACATCAACGCCGACTACGAAATAGCCTGGAACAACATCGGCAACGCCTACGACAAGCAGGGCCTGCACGCCGAGTCATTGCCATACCACGAGAAGGCCATCAAGATCAATCCGCGCTTCGACTACGCCTGGTACGCCCGGGGATACTCGCTGTTCCACCAGGGCAAGCCCGAGGAGGCGCTCAAGCCCCTGGACCGCTCGCTGGAGCTCAACTCGCGCTACGAGCACACCTGGTTCACCAAATCCCAGGTCCTCTCGGCCCTGGGGCGACGGGATGAGGCGCTCGAGTGCCTCGACAAGTGCCTCGAGGTCAACGCAGCCTTCGACGAAGGCTGGGTGGAGCGCGCCGCGCTCTTGGATGAAATGGGCCGCGACGAGGAGGGCCGGGAGAGCCTGGAGAAGGCCCTGCGCAGCATAAGCCTGGCCGCCGGGGCCGATCCCTCCGATGAGGCGCTCCCGCCGAAGAAGGCGGGCCTGCTGTGCCGCCTGTGGCGGTTCGACGATGCCGTCCGGACCTACGAGAGGGCGGCGGAGCGCTGGCCGGCGATGGCCGAGCTCCATACGGGCCGGGCCGAGGCGCTCACGCGCGCCGGCCGGTTCCGGGAGGCGCTGGCCGCGCACCAGAAGGCGCTCGAGGTGGACCCCGGCTCGGTCCCGGCGCTGACCGGCGCGGCCCGGGCCGCCCGCGAGCTGGGCCAGATGCCCCTGGCGCTCGAGCTGTTCAGGAAGGCGGCTGCCTCCCGGCCGGAGGATGCCGATATCTTGGAGGAGGGAGCCTCGGCGCTTCTCGAGGACGGCTCAGTCCAGGAGGCCGTCGAGTGGTACATGAAGGCGATATCCATCCGGCCCGGGGACCCGACGCTTCATCTGGGACTGGGAACCGCCCTCGAGGCCAAGGGCGCCGGCGCCGGGGCCGTAGAGGCACTGCGAAGGGCGGTGGAGCTCGAGCCGTCGGACGAGGTGGCGTGGTGCGTGCTGGGCGGCGCCCTGCTCGGTCAGGGCCGGCCGCGCGAGGCGGCCGGCTGCTTCGACGCCGCCATCGGCATCGACGACGCCTACGAGGCGGCCTGGGTGGGCAAATCGCGCGCCGTGGCCCTGCTGAAGGGGCCGAAGGCCGCCTTGAAGTACGTCGATGTCGCCCTGTCTCTCTCGCCCCGGTTCCCGGAGGCGCTCCGGCTCCGGGACGAACTTCTGGGCAATGACTTCCGGCCCGAGGGGCCGGCGCCGGCCGGAGCGGAGGGACCGCCCGCGCCGGGCCCGGCCCCAAAACAGGCCCGGGAACCGCCGGTGAGGGAACCGGCCCCGACGGCCGACTTTGAAGAGGAAGAATGAACATGGCCAGGAGGCGGATGGGCTTCGAGGAGCTGGCGGCGCTGGTCGAGCGCGGCGACCTCCGGCAGGAAAGGGGAGACCCGGCCGGGGCATTGAGCGAGTACGAGCTGGCGCTCAAGGAGGCGCCGGACGACCCGATGATATGGAACAACCGGGGCGTCGCCCTTTCCTCGCTGGGCCGCTACGACGAGGCCATCGGCTCCTACCGGAAGGCCACCGCGATAAGGCCCGGCTACTGGCTGGCCTGGTTCAACCTCGGCAAGGCCATGCAGAGAAAGGCGGACCGGTCGGTCGAGCGGCGCGCGAAGGCCGACAAGGCGGCCGGGCGGGGCGCGCCCGCTGTCCCGGCCCCCGAGCTGGCGGACATCTACGAGGAGGCGATACTCACCTACGACCGGGCGCTGGGGCTGAACCCCTCTCACGCCAGCACTCTGAACAACAAGGCCGTGGCCCTCCGGACGCTCCACCGGTACGAGGAGGCGCTCGGCGTCTACGACGAGCTTATCGGCATCGACCCGCTGTACCCCCACGCCTGGTACAACAAGGGCCTGCTGCTCCGGCTCCTGGACCTGCGAAAGGAGGCGGACCGGTGCTTCGAGGCCGCCGCGGGCCTGAGCCCCGAGTTCGCCGCGATGGATGGCGGGACCAAAAAGGCGGGGAAATCGCCATCGCGCAGGCAGCCCGCCCGAGACGAGGGCAGTTCAGCGGGAGAGGCAGAGCGGGAGCAGACCGACCTTCGCGACGTGGAACCGCCACGGCGGGCGAGACGGAAAGTCATCCGGTGAAGAGGGGGCGGGGAAAGGCCCCTTCCTCGCTGTCACTTGCCCTGCCACCTTGCCCCTGGTGGCTTTGCACCTTGTTCCTTGCGTCTTGTGCCTCGCGATATACCTTTACACGATCGGCACGAGATTCATCCTCGGCGTCGGCCCTGTCTCGTCGAGTTCGAGGCAGAACACGTTGGTGAGCGGCCGCTCGCAGTAGAGGATGGCGGCGCCGTCCACGGTCTTGAGCTTCATGTGGATGGTGGAGGCGTTGGCCACGCGCTGGTTGAGGTCCGACTGGCCGGGCTTGACGATGCGGATGACGACGTCGCCCTCCTTGGAGGCCAGCTCCGACGAGATGTTGAGGTACTTGCGGTAGGTCTCGGCCGTGAACCGGGTCTCCTGCGTCTCCACGGCCACTATCTCGAGGATGGACTGGCCGGTTTGCTTTCGCAGCTTGGCGACCTCGCGGGACCACTTGTCGAAGTCCTTCTTGATATCCTCGAACTCGAGCGTGACCAGGTGCGACTTGTCCTGGTTGCGCCCGGGGTTCACTATCTCGGCGAGCTTGAGCAGCTTCGTGGCCGGGTCCTTGCCCAGCGTGTTCGAGACGGTGTCGAAGAACTCGTCGGCCATCGTGTCGCCCGTGGGGATGACGGCCACGCCGCGGCCCTGCGAGGCGAAGTTGAGCGCCGTCGGGAAGACCAGGAGCTTGTAGATCGCTTCCGGTAGTGGGTTGGTTATCTCTATCATCACGTTGCTCCCGCGCGGGTACCCTCCGCCCAGCAGGGCGTCCAGGGGCTGCGTGCCCGTCGAAAAGACCCCCTTCTGGTCCGGGACGGCCTCCCACTTTCCCGGCCGGTAGGCCGCCGGGGACCTAAACTGCGGGAAGAAGTGGAACCGCCCGCCCTGGAGGGTGAACAGGTAGCGGTGCTGGTGGACCTGCTCGCCGCGCAGCTTCTCTATGCTCAGCTCGCGGATGCGCCGCCGGTCCACCTCGCCCATGTCCATGTTGATGACGCCGTCGACCATGTAGTCGACGATGCGGCTCTCGCTCTCCAGAACGAGCATTATGCGGGCGTTGGAGTTCTCCACGAGGTCTTTTTGGAGCGCCAGCGCTATCTTCGGCAGCGAGAGGTCGTATTTCTCGGCGAGCCCGTCAAGCGAGTCGATGATGAGGTAGGAAGGGTTGGGGAGCCGGCGCTCGATGCGCTCGTAGAGCCGGGAAAGGTCCAGCATGTCCGACTGCTGGAGCAGGTTGTTGAGCATGGTCCTGTCCACGGTCGTGGGCGGCGGGGCCGCCTTGCTCTCGTACATGGCCCCCAGAAGCTCGCGGGAGGCCGAAAGCACCTGCGCCTTCCCGGGCTCCGGCTTCCTTCCCCGCGCCTCCTTTGCGGGCTCAGGCTCCTCGCCCAGCGCCTTGAGGAAGCCGCGGCTGGCGTCCAGTATCTTGTCGCGCCACTCGCGCTCCTTGAGCCAGCCGAACTGCGAGAAGAGCGCGGTGTCCGAGACCCGCGTGGAGAAGTAGAAGCAGTTGCGGTCCAGCCCCAGCTCCTCGAGGCACTGAAGGCAGAAGGTGGTCTTGCCGGTGCCCGGTTTGCCCCGGACGATGAGCGAGCGGGCGCTCTCCTTGAGCAGGAACTTCCTTATCTCGGGCGGTATCGACCCGGTGACCTGACCCTTTTCGGCGACGGCTTCCTTCACGGTATCACGCGGCTAGGAATGGAGGTCCATACTATTTTTTGCTTTCTATGCATATTCTTATCGTAAAACGGCAAGCCGGCGAGCCCGAGAGCCGGCAAGCCGGGGGGTAAGCCGGAAAGCCGGTTAACCGGATCGCCGGTTCTCCCCCCGGCTCACCGGCTCGCCGGCTTACCGGCTCACCTACCCGTCTATACGATCTTCTTCTTCCTATACCACCAGACGAAGATGCCCGCGGCCACCGCCAGGACGACCAGGAACCCTATCAGCCTCACGTTCGGCGGTTGCTCATCCTTGGCGCCCACGTCCCGCAGGACCACCTGTTTCTCGACGGTGCCGCCGGAGCCGCTGTACTGGACCTTCTCGTGGTCCGGGTCCACGACGATGCGGATGGTGTACTCGCCGCTGTCGACCAGCGTCGAGTTCCATCTCGAGGTGACATTGGCCGTCTGCCCGGCCTCCAGCTGGGGCACGCTCTCGTTGGAGATGTAGGTCCAGCTGCCGTGGAGCCTGACCAGGAATGCCACCTTGAGGTCCCGGAGGGGCACGTCGCCGCTGTTGCGCACGGTGCTGTTGAGCAGGACCTCCCGTTTCGCTTTCACGTCGACCGACCAGCGGCTCGTCGCCGTCTGGCTGGCGGCCCCGGAGCCCTCCATCGCCAGCGCCGTGACCGTTATCGTGAGGGTGCCGGCCCTGGCCGGGGCGGTGAGGGTGAAGTTGAGCTCGGGGTAGGCAAGCGGGCTGGTCTGGGACATTATGTATGATCTCGTCGAATCGGCGGTCCCTTCGGGCGAGGCCAGCTTTGCGTCCGCCCTGTTGGCCCCGGAGACGTTCACCCAGAAGCCCCACAGGATATCAGCCGGGCCAAAGATCTTGACATTGTAGGAGCCGTCCGTGGAGGCCTCGAGCCTCTCCGGGCCGGCTATCGCCACCGCCGTGCCCGGCGTCCCCTGCGCGAGCGGCAGGGCCGCCGAGAGAAGCAGGACCAGGAGGGCCGCAGGGGCCAAAAAGCGCCTCATTTTCGCCACCTCCGCCTCGAGACGAATGCAACCACGGCAGCGGCCGCCAGCAGGCCCAGCACCTCGAAGCCGGGGACGGCCTTGGGTGCGGAGACGCCCGGCCCGGAGGCCTTGAGCTCGCCGGCCGTGACCTTCGGGAATGTCAGGTTGACGGTGAGCTCCGACTGCGGAGCCTGCTCGTTCTTGGAGATGGCCGTTATCCTGGCGGTGAGCCCCTTCTCGATCCGGGCGCCGGCGAAGGGCTGGGCGGTGAGGGTCATGTCGCGGCTTTCGGCCCCGTTGAGCTGCGGGTTATACTCGCCCAGGGTCAGGTTCCAGCCGTGCGGGCCGCTTACGCTGAGGTTGAAGGTGTCCAGGCCGTTGCCCTTGTTGACCAGCGTGAAGTGGTATTCGATTCCGCCGGTCACGGCGGCCGGCAATGTCTGGGAGGTGGATAGCTCGACCCCGTAGAACTGGGTCACGTAGGCCATGAGCCGGCTGACGTTCGAGAACTTGTAGGGGAGTTCCAGCGAGGATGCGTTGATGGTCACAACGTTGTCGGCGGCGTTGGCGTTCCCGGGGGCCCGGATCTCCGCGGTGATGGTCCGGTTCTCGCCCGGGGCCAGCTCCACCTTCGCGAGGCTCATGTTGACCGTCCAGCCGCCCGGCTTGGACACTGCCAGGTCCACGGTGAACTTCTCGTTGCCCAGGTTGGTGAGGAGCATTGTGTAATTGACGGTCGTGTTCACCAGGATGGTTGCTTTCTGCGTTTCGTCCCAGAAGAGCCCGATGGAGTGGTCCTTGACCTTGGAGAGCGGGATGTCCCATTGCACCGCAGTGTCATTTTTCCCGATGTCCAGAATCCGGGACGCGTCGTAGGTCAGGTTGAACGGCCCCTCGGTGGTCGTGTACAGGGCGTCGGCGGTGAAGTTGCCGGCGGGGACCCTTACCCCGTAGACGGGCGGCTGGCCGGGGAACTCGAGCGAGGCGGTGTAGTTTTGTCCGGCCACCTGCAGCGTGGTGTTGAGGGTCAGGTTGACCCACCCGGGCCGCACCAGCCCGCCGGAGGTGGCGTTGAAGGAGGCTGAGCCCCACAGGCGAGCCGCCGGGGTCAAATTGACAAAGACGGCCACGGCATCGCCGGAAGGCTCGACGTCCAGCGGCCCGAAGTAGATGTCGTTTCCCACCGTCACCAGCAGCGAGTAGATGCCGGGTGCCGCCCGGAGCAGCAGCCTTCCGTTCACGTCGGTCCGGCCGCTGGCGTTCACCCCGCGCCCGTCGAGCGCACGGAGCGCGACCTGAGCCCCTCCCGGAAGACGCGGGCTTGCGGGATACGTCCCGGGCGGGAACACCGTGAAAGAGAGCGTGGCGTTTTGGGCCCCCAGCGACAGCTGGAATTCGCGCTTATCAAGAGATACGTTCACGGCGGTGATGCCCTCGACAGAGGTGTTGTAGCCGGGAGATTGGACCGAGAGGTTGTAGCCCGCCTCTGGCAGGAAGACGCCGTAGGCGCCGGTGGTGTTGGCCACGGCGGTGAACTCGGTTCCCGTGGCATTGACGAAGACGACCACTGCCCCGGGGATGCCCTCATCGGCGTCGGCGGTGCCGTTCTGGTTCCGGTCGTAGGTGACCCGGCCGGCGACGCCAATTTGGCGCGCCACCGAGAGATTGACATCGAGCAGCTTCTCGAGGGGCGTTCCCACCTCAACCGAGGCGAGGTAGCGTATCGGGACGTACGTGTCCTGCGTCAGCGTCTCGTTGGTCGTGTTGTCGACGGAGAGGGTGAAGTTGTGGCCCTGCGGGAGCGTCAGCTCGTAGAACCCGGAAGGGTCCGAGGCTATGGTGAGAAGGACCGGCCCGCCTTCCGAGAGCGCTATCCCGACCCCTCCTCGGTTCTCGCCGCTGTCATAGCGGCCGCTGCGGTCCAGGTCCGTGTACACGGTGCCGCGCACGCTGCAGCCGGGCTCCATCGGCAGGTTCAGCGTCCCGGTCCGGTCCACCCGGACCCGGGCCAGGTACACGAGGTCGGGGCCCTGAGGCGTCGGGAGGGGCAAAAGGGTCCAGAGGGTGTAGTTGCCCGGCGCAAGCGCGACCTCGTACCGCCCCTCGGTGGTGGGTACGCTCCTGACCAACGGGTTGGATGGTATCCCGGACGTGGAAGCGGTCGGGTCCGCAACGAGATATTCTGGAACGAACTTGACGAGCGTGTTGCGATACTCCGATCGCTGGGCGACGCCGTCCTGGTTCTCGTCGTGATAGGCCAGCCCGGAGATATACACCTTTTCCTCCAGTGCGAGGTCCAGTCCGAACTGCTCCGGTCCGATGCTGAGGTTGAATGGGCCGAGCGCAGTGAGGTTCGCCAGGCCGGTGGCCAGCGTGACGTTCTGCTCCACCCTCAGGAAGTAGGCGCCGGGCATGAGAAGGCCGTTCAGGACGCCCTGGGCGTCCGTGGTCAGGTTGGCGTCGCGGGCCCCCTCGCTCTGGGCGATGACGTGCCCCACGATGCCGGCCGGGGCTTTGTCACCGTCGAGCGTGAGCCGGGCGGTGAACCGGGTCAGCCGGGGCTCCAGCTTGAAGTTCCGCTCCACCGGCTCGGTGCCGGTGGTGAGGAAGTCGGAGCCGTTCTCGTAGCCGGGGCCGGTCATCGTCACGACGTAGTCCGAAATCTGCGGCAGGAAGATGCCAAAGCTCCCGTTGGGGGCGGCGTGGGCCACCAGGGTGTGCTCGGGCCGCTTGCGGTCGGTAAACAGCAGCCGGGCGCCCTCTGCACCCTCGCTGTCCACGGGGACGTCGTCGCCGTTTCTGTCCCAGAACAGCTTGCCGGTGACCTCGACGCCTTTTCCCAGGCTGAGGTTGATGGTCACTGGCGCCAGGAGCTCCACCAGCGTTACATTTACGTAGGCCTCGGTCGCGGTCAGGTTCTTGAACGCCCGGAGCGTGTACTGCCCGGCGGGGAGCCAGGCCTCGTAGTAGCCCAGTCCGTTGGCCGGCAAAAAGAGCCTGCTTGCGCCTGTCTCCACCTCGATGCCGGCGCTGGCCTGGTGCTCCGTAACGTCGATGTTGGGCACGTCCGAGCCGGAGGGCGTTGGAGAGGTGGCGGTGGTGCGCTGGGGCGGATCGTACGTTCCGTTGTTGTTCATGTCGCGGAAGACCGTGCCGTTGATGCGGATGCCCGCCTGCAGGGGAAGGTCCAGCGTGGCCGGCGCTGCGGCCGCTTTCCAGTCCGTCAGGTTGACCAGCATCCCGGTCCCGCTCAGAGCGCGGGCATAGACCGTGTAGTTGCCCGGGCTGGTCCGGGCCTCGTAGCGTCCGGAGGCGTCGGCCGTGACGGCGACCCAGCGGGCGAGATTGTCGGTGTTCTGGAACGAGACGGAGGCGCCCGGCGTCGTCGTACCGGATACGGGATAGACCGGGAACGCTCCCATTTCCATCGTTAGATTATCCGACTGGTTGACCGGCGCGAGCCTGTTCTCCCTGTAATATCCATCCGTGAGGACGGAAAGGTTGTAGACGCCGGGCATGACATGGTCGATTACGTAGCTCCCGTTCTCGAGGCTCGTGTTGGAATACAGGACCCGGCCGCCTCCCAGAAGGCCGACGGACAGGTTCCCGGCCGGCGTGCCGTTCTCGAAGGTGAGGTTCCCCCTGACGCCGAAGTTGCCCAGGATCACGTCGAATGTGTCGTTGGCCCCGGGCTGGATGCCGGTCGTCCCGCCGTCGGCGGTGTAGCCCTCGTGGAAGACCGTGACCGAGTAGTCGGCCGGGGTAATGTTCTGGAGGAGATATCTTCCCTCGGAGTCCAGCGTGGCGACGTAGTCGAGGCCCAGCGTCGCGTTCCGGGCACGGAGCTCGCCGGCGATGGGATGGTCCGTCCCGGCGGTCCAGGCGCCGTCCCCGTCGCTGTCGAAGTAGGCCCGGCCGTTGAGGGCCGAGGTGTTGACGGTGAAGTCCTTGACTATGTTGTAGTCCAGGATGCCGTCGCGGTCGAGGTCCAGCTCGTGGCGCATGGCCTGGCCGTCCGAGACGAAGAACACGGTCGAGCCCAGCCCGCGGCTCTCCTTGAGCAGCAGCAGGTCGTCGACGCTGCTCTGGCCGCCGTTGGTCGCCTTGAGCGTGACGGTGCCGTAGGGAGCAAGCAGGCTGTAGCGGCCCTCGCTGTCGGTGATGGCGTACCCGTGCGGCACGCCCGGGTAGTACGTGGTGGCCAGCTTCAGGTCGTCGTAGACCGTGACGCGGACGTTGGGGAGGGGCTTCCCGGTCTCGGTGCGGACGGTGCCGTTGACGTACGCGCCGTGGTAGTACTTGAGGAAGAAGACCCCGGCGTACAGGTTCCGGTAGAACACGTCGGTCGCGCCCCGGGACTCCTTTTGGTACTTGTCGGCGGACCAGGGCGGGACGACCTTCCAGTCCTGGGAGTGGTTGGCCAGCCCCGTCGATTCGTTGTAGGGGTTCCAGTATGCGGTGCGGTACTCCAGGCGGAAGTTGGACATGTTCCAGCCCTGCATGGGCGGGTACTGGCCGGACCGCATGGTGGTGCTGTCCTGGGTGCCCAGCGTCGGGATGTCGATGTAGCCGTACTGCTGGGAAGCGATGCCGGCGTCCCTGGGGGAATAGCCGATGTATGCTTTGTAGAACAGCGAGTTGTAGAACGGGTCGTTGTAATAGAGCTTGTAGCGGTCGATCCGGAACGTGCTGTCCTGGCGCTGGGCCAGCGGGATGTTGGCCGGGTCGTACTCCTGCCCGTCGTTGCCCACCGCTTTCGTCGTCAGGAAGTCGTTGATGTCCTGGTCCGAGAGCTTCACGGGCGCGTAGTAGATGCCGGTGTTCTGGGCGGTGAACGGGAACATCCGGGTGTCGGCGGCGAAGTAGCGTATCTCGTCGCCGGTGAGAAGCGTCAGCTCGTCGTACAGGTCCACCAGCTCCCGGGAGGAAAGCTGCGAGGTCAGCAGGCCCTGGAGCGCCGCCCACTTGGCATTGAGGTCATTCATGTCCTTGGTCCGCTTGCCGAAGATCTCGGGGTGCTTGATGATCTCCTTGCGCCACTTGGGCAGGTCCTTCATGAGCTCGATGTCGATTATGTCCCGGGCGGTGTCCTTCCCCAGGTAGCGTTCCAGGAGGACCTTCACGGAGCTTTCGGAGACGGACGGCTCGGCGACCCGGGCGATGTAGTAGGCGATGGCGGAGCTCTCGTTCTGCGCCGTTATTATGCTCCCGGAGATCTCGACGCCCTGCTGGAAGTTGTCGGCGATGGAGGGGTGCTCGCCCATGTGCATGCACCAGTGGCCGTAGTCCCACCACGCCACGAACGCGGGCCGGTCCTCGGGCGATTCGTTCGTGTCCTGCGTCCGGAACCAGAACATGCCGTCGGTCCAGTAGTCGCTGGGGAACGCGGTGCCGAACGAGCCGAACCACCAAAGGCCGCTCTGGGCCGGGTCGTAGTTGGCCGGGCGCAGCTGGCTCGGGAGGAAATTGTAGATGTCGAGGTCGAACTGCTTCTTCGTCTCGTAGGGGATGCCGGCGTCGAGGCCGTACCAGGTCGCGGAGCCCATCACCATGTAGCCGATGAAGATCGCGCCCACGACGTGCCGGACCTTGACCGATGTCTTGACGGCGTGCCAGCGCGGGATCCAGCGGCCCTCGTTGAGCCCGCGGTAGGTCTTGGCCATCTTCCTGAAGTCCAGAAGGTCGATGATCACCCAGGTAACCCAGCCGCCCAGGATGGCGAACACCGGCGTGGCGTTGTACATGAACCGCACCGCGCTCATTGCCATGAATATGGCCATGAAGCACCACATGATGGTGAAGATGTAGTCGTTTCGCCAGCGCTCCTTGGGCAGGCGCCAGGCGGAGTAGACGATGGCTATCAGGCCGAAGTAGAAAACGTACTCGCTGTAGGAGTACACCATCCGGCTGAAGTCGGGCGGCTGCGCCTCGGCGATGGTGGTGTAGAGCTTGTCGCGGACGAAGTAGCCCTGGAAGCCCAGGATGACGTTGTAGACCGTGGGGAAGAACGCCATGAGAGCCAGGTAGGCTGCCAGGACCGCCGCTGCCAGCGCGCCGAGCACCATCATCCAGGGTTGCTCGCGGGTCACGACGACTATCCCGGCGAGCAGCACCGTGGCGAGGAAGACGAAGAACGGCGTTTCGTACCAGTGGATGAACGACATTGTATAGTAGTACGGGAACGAAATGAGCAACGGCACGCCCATCGCTATCAGCGTCACCATGGCCATCCCGAAGGGGTCCTCCCGTCGGAACCGCTTGACCCAGGCGTGGACGAGGAAGTACATGAACAGTATCGCGAAGATGTAGGTGCCGCCCTTCCAGCCCAGCATGATGGTGCCGATGCTCAATCCGGCCAGGACGGAGTAGAGGACGCTGACGCGGTTGGAGTTGAAGAAGTCCAGCGTGCCCTTGGAGATGTCCGCGGGGGAGCGCCACCGGCCCACCCAGTTCTTCTCCTCTAGGTTCTTTAGCGCCCTCATCAGGAAGAAGAACCCGGTGACGGCAAAGAACATGGTGAACGAATCGTGGTCGGAGAAGCCCAGCGGCGTCCTCTCGACGTTGCCCGCCATGACCGCTATGAAGAACGAGGCGAAGTAGGCCGGCTTGCGGCCGAACATGTCGCGGGTGAAGTAGTAGACGGGGAATACCGTCATGGCCGCCCAGAACGCCGGGAGTATCTCGAAGAACATCCACACCGACTGGGTGACGTCGAAGCCGTAGAACGGCGACAGGACCATGCCGAACAGCATCGACGACCAGGCGAACATGGGCGGGTTGGGATTGGGGCCGCCGTTGGGGTAGTTCATCAGCGGGTCCCAGGTGAGGTGGTGGCCGGTGTCCATGATGTAGTCGATGGTCCGCTTGTGATAGTCGGGGTCGTTGCCGGAGACCACATATGAGTTCGCTCCGTACGTGTCGGCCGGCGCCACCGCCGGGCCGTAGTACCAGTAGCAGCGGATGACCATCGCCAGCACGAAGAGGGCGATCAGTATTCCCGCCGTCACCAGCCTGGCACGGGTGGAGCGTCCTTGCTTGCTTTCCTGAACCGCTGACGTCATTGCCATCGTCCGAACCTCTGTTTTCGCGTTATACGTCTATTAGGAGAGGCCAAATACCCATTTCATACTTATAAGTTATGATTCAGATGTCAATGATTAATATAGGTCGAAAAGGCCGTTTGCGCAGATAAACCTTTAATACTCGTTTTTTGATTGAGGGTAACCCAAGAGAATGGTGAAGCACTTTGGCGGAAGACAAGGACGAAAAGAAGGAACAGCAGCGGCCCAGCGCCAGGAAGGTCAAGGACAAGTGGCGGGCCAAGGAATGGTACAAGGTCTTCGCGCCCGACATGTTCGGCGGACAGCAGATCGCCGAAACAGTGTCGGCCGACCCGTCGCTGCTCCAGGGCCGCGTCGTCTCGGTGGCCCTCCAGGACATCACCGGCGACTTCTCGAAGATGCACATCAAGCTCAATCTGCGCATCAACCGCGTGGCCGGCTTCGAGGCCCACACCGAGTTCGTCGGGCACGACATCACTAGCGATTACATCCGCAGGCTCACGCGCCGCAAGCACTCCAAGATGGACGGCGTCTTCGAGGCCAGGACCAAGGACGGCTACACCATCAAGGTCAAGCCCATGGCCATCACCGAGAAGCGCATCCAGACCAGCCAGCAGAAGGCCATCCGCCACCTGATGAGCAACGTCGTTTCGACCGCGGCCGCCACGCAGACGATGAGCGAGCTTATCAAGGACGTCCTCTCGGGGGACATGGCCAAGCTGATATTCAAGGAATGCAAGCCCGTCTACCCGATTCGCAAGATAGAGATCCGACGGACCCAGATAACCGAGATGCCCGAGCCGTCCGAGCTGCCTCCGCCGGCGCCAGTCGAGGGCGCCCTGGCCGAGGGAGCGCCCGCGGCGCCGTTGGCGCCCGTCGGGGTCCCGCCCGCAACCGATGGGACTCAGCCGCCGGAAGCCCCTCTGCCGGCCGCGCCTAACGCGACGGCGCCCTCTCCGGCCGCACTCTCGGCGTCTCCCGCTTCTTCCCCGACCGCTCCCCCGCACAAGCCCGCCAGGGCGCCAGAGGAGCTCCCGGACGAAGAAGAGTAGGAGCATGGCTGACATATTCAGCGGCGCCGACCTCACGATCATACCTGCAGTCGTCCTGCTCGTCGCAGGGCTCGTCGTCGCTTTCTACGGAAAGACGCTTTTCAAGCTGGTCATCTTCCTGATGGGCGCCATCGCCGGCGGGGCGTTCGCCGGGATGCTTGCGGGCTACCTGTTCCCCGATTCGACCGTGTGCCTTCTGGCCGGCGTGGCCATAGCCGCCGTCATCGGCGGGTTCCTGGCGCTAACGATAGTCAAGGGCATTTTGGCCATCGCCGTCGGCGGGATATTCGCCTGGATAGCCGCGGCCGTGACGCCTGACATGATAGTGGTCCTGGTCGCGTTCCTCGTCGGCTTCGTGCTCGCCCTCATCCTGATGGACCGCTTGCTGGGCCTAATAACCGGCGTGGCCGGCGGCGCGATGGCCGGGTTCGCCGTCACCGGTTTCGTGGCGGGCGGCACCGGGCAGATCGCCGGGCTGGCCGTCGGCGCCGTAGTGGCGCTGGCGGGGATATATTACCAGAACTGGAAGCACAAGGGCGACCTGAGCCGGCCGGACAAGGACGAGAAGAAATAAGGCGCACGGCGCGAATGATGCCCCGGGTTTTAACCCGGGGAGCGTCAGTTCGCGAGGCGTAGGAGCCCCGGACCTTGGTCCGGGGGGTTCAGGCATTTCGCCCCGATGCTTCACCGTCGAAGGGTGAAGAGGGGCGGGGCGGAGAAAAAACAATCCTCGTTATCACTCGCTCTTTCCAAAATCGGACCTTGCGCCCTGCGTTCGTTCGCTTTTAAATCGGGCCCCTGATTATCTTCCTGTCGACGGCGATCCCGCCGGGGGTCACGATGAGCATGTTCTTGGAGATGCCGGCCGCGTCCCCGCCGGTGTCGCGGTTGACGTTCTTTATCTCGTTGCTCACGCGCCGCATCGCCAGCTCGTCGTTGGCGACCGCCGTGAAGTCTATGACCACGACGTGCCCGTTGTAGACCAGGTTGAGCAGATCCGCGAGGTCCTCGTGCCGGTGCAGCTCGGCGACCTTGACCATCGTCTTGGCCCCGGCCGCGGGCTCGTCCTCGAACTCTATGGCCCCCAAATCGATGTAGGTCTCGGATTCGACAGGCTTGGGCGACTGGTCACCGGGAAGTATCTTCTTGAGAAGTCCGCGTCCCATTGGCTCACTCTCTGAGAGTGAAACGATGAGGGGACTTATAAATGTTCGCTAATGCAGGGAAAGGGTGGAAGGGTGAATGGGTGGAAGGGAAGGGTGGAATGGTGAAAGGGAAGACGGGACGGGACGGAACCGCCCGTCGTCCCCTTTTACCCATCCACCCTGTTACCCTTACCCCCTCGTTTTTCGCCGGCGCTATTTCTCGATCTCTTCCAGCTCCTTCTCCTTGAACGTCGAGAGCGGCAGCGCCGCCTTCGGGTCCTTCCCGGCGACATAGTCGAATATCTTCTGGACCTCTTCCGCCTCGGAGCAGAAGAGCCGGGCCACCGGCAGGTCGTTGGGGCAGGCCTCCTCGCACATGCCGCAGCGGACGCAGGATGAGACCATGTGGTTGAGCCGCGTTATGTGGAAGAGCAAGGTGTCCTGGGGCATCCGGAGCAGGCCTTTCTTCCCCGCCTTGCGCAGCATCCCGCGGGCCGTCGGCTTCATGAACTCGGCGTCGAAGATGCATTCCTTGCAATAGCAGATGGGGCAGGCGTCGCGGCAGTTGTAGCAGCGGATGCACGTGGACAATGTCTCGAGGATTCCGTCGAGCGTGCCCATCTTCTGCTTGGTCTCGGCGAACCATTTCTTGCGGAACTCGGCGTTCAGGACAGAACGGCGCTCTATCTCGGATTTGCGCGTCATGGGGGGTTTTGCCGGCTTGTAGCCAGAGGACTCAAGGGCCTTGAGCGCTTCCTTGCCCAGGTCAGTGTCCGCTTCGACGAACAGATCCTTTGTGATGTCCCCGCCGAGGTGGGCGACCACGAGGTCGGCCGTCCCCTCGATGGGCCAGAAGTGTTCGCAGGCCCAGCAGTTGTCCCGAAGCATCGTCTGGCACGCGGTGGCCAGGCCTGTCGTCGGGTCCTGCCCCGCCTTGCGCAGCTCCTGGGCCTTCTTGTCGTAGACCTTCATGCGGAAGGTGCCGAGGCAGTCCTGGGCGATGAACAGGATGTTGCTTCTGTTTATCTGGTTGAGCTTGACGAGCTCTATGGCGGCCCGGAGCTCGCACGGCCGGAGCACGACCGCAATTTTTTCGTCCGGCTCCGTCTCGGAAAGCAGCTGGAGCAGCTTGGCGCTGTTGACCGGCATGATGAAATTTATCGGCCGGGCGCGCTTGAGGCCCGCGGCCTTCTTGACCAGCGTCTGGTTTATCGAGGTGCCGTGCACGGATTCCTGCGGCACGAGCAGGGCGTCCACGACCTTCTTTTCGAGCAGTACCGCAAGGGCCCCGGTCAGGGCGCAGTTGAAATCCCCGTCCTTTACACCGACGTGAATGGCGTCCATCATAATCACCTCACAATGCCCACTCCTCGCGGAATTTGCTGGGGCCCAGCTTCTTCAGCTCATCCACGAAGGATGTCACGGTCTCGGCGAACTTCTTTCCCTCGCTGGCCGAGATCCAGCGCACCCAGACGCGTTTTTCGTCCAATCCAAGGTCCTTGAGCAGCTGCTTGAGGATGGTCGCCCGGCGCCTCGCCTTGTAGTTTCCGGATTGGTAGTGGCAGTCTCCCGGGTGGCAGCCTCCGATGAGCACGCCGTCGGCGCCTTCCATCAGGGCCTTGACCACGTACATCGGGTCCACGGCCCCGGAGCACATCACGCGTATCGGGATGAAGTTCGGCGGGTACTGGAACCGGCTGACGCCGGCCAGGTCGGCGCCGGTATACGTGCACCAATTGCATACGAAACCGACGATTTTTGGCTCAAATTCTGTCATTTAATCACTCCACCGTTGCGAGCGAAGCGAGCCTGCGCCCGGGAAGGAAGGCGAGCCCGAGTTTCTTTTTTCCCAATCTTTTTCTTTGCAAGGGCTCGCCCGCATTGCGGGCGCCGCAAAGAAAAAAACTGAGGTGCACCAATTACAGACAAATCCGACTATCTTGGGCTCAAATTCGGTCATCATCGTCCACATCCTTTCATGTAAGCGCCTCTATCTGCGCCAGCAGCTGCTTCATCTTGTAGTTGGAGAGCAGTATGGCCTTCGACGGGCAGGTCATGGCGCAGGCCCCGCAGGCGACGCACTGCGACGGGTTCACGTAGGCCACCCAGCGCGACGAGCCCCGCTTGTGGTCAGAGACCTTCTTCATCACGATGGCCCCGGCCGGGCAGACGGACTCGCACTGCTTGCACCCGGAGCATCGCTGGTCGTCGACCTCGGCCCTCTCGGCCGGCACGGGAACCTCGCCGGACCTCATGAGGGTATTGAGCGTGGTGGCAGCGGCCTTGGCGTCCTGCACCGAGTAGCGTATGCCCCGCGGTCCGGCGGCGCAGCCCACCACTGCTATCCCTTTCCTGTGCAGCATGTCGAATGCCGGGTTGTACTCCTTGAAAAAGCCGTCCGAGTCCAGCGGTATCCGGAATGTCTGGGAGAACTGCTCGGTGCCCGTGCTGGCCTCCTGGCCGACGGCCAGAACGACCAGGTCCGACCGTATTTGCAGGAGCTTGCCGGTGTCGATGTCCTCTCCGACGACGACCAGCCCGTCCTTGCCCGCGATCACTTCCGAAACACGGCCCCTCAGGAAATGGATGCCCATGTCACGCGCTTCCCGGTAGTGCTCCTCGAAGCCGCGGTACGGCCCGCGCAGGTCGATGTAGTGGACGAATATCTGGGCGTCGGGGTAGCGCTTCTTGAGCTCCTTGGCTTCTCCGATCGCGTAGGTGCAGCACACCAGCGAGCAGTGGGCCTTTCCGCGGCCGGTGGTGTCGCGCGAGCCAACGCACTGGATGAAATCGATGACCTTGGGTATCTTCCCGTCCGAGGGCCGGTGCAGTTCGTTGTCGCCCGAACGGGCAGCCACTATGATCTGCTCCAGCTCGAGGAACGTCACGACGTCCTTGTGCTTGCCGTAGCCGAACTCGGGCAGCTTGTTGGGGTCGACGACCTGCGAGCCGGTGGCAAGAACGACGGTCCCGACCTCGATTTCCTTGATCCCCTCGGGCGTTTTGAGCTTGACCTGATAGTTGCCGAACACGCCCTTGAATTCCTCAAGCGAGCTTCTGAGGTGCACCGTTATGCGCGGGTGCTGCATCACGTCCTCTGTCTTGGGCGTCAGGATGCACTCACGGCAATAGTGGATGCAGCAGCCGTCGGGCTTGCACTCGTGCGTGGGGAACGTGGTGCTCAGCTGGTAGGTCCTTCCGCCCAGCTCGCCCTTCGTCTCGACGAGATGTGCCTCGTTACCGTCGTCGGCGATGTCGAGGGCCGCTTGCATCCCGGCGACGCCGCCGCCGAGGACGAGAGCCGACCGTTTCATCCCGATGCGGCCGCCGTGCAGCGGCTCCAGCATCGACGCCCGGCCGACGGCAGAGGCTAGCATCAGCTTCGCCTTCTCCGTTGCCCTTTTCTTGTCGCGGTGGGGCCACACGCACTGCTCGCGCAGGTTGGCCATCTCGAACATGTACCGGTTGAGGCCTGCGGCTACCAGCGCCCGGCCGACCATTTCCTCGTAGACCCGGGGCGTGCAGCCGGCGACCACGACCCGGTCCAGCTTGTTGTCCTTGATCATTTTGAGGAGCTCGTCCTGCCCCTTCTTGTCGCAGAGCACCGCCGTCTCGCCGACGAAGGCCACGTCGGGCAGATCTTTTGCGTAGGCTTTGAGCGCCTCGTACTCGAGCCCCGAGGAGATCTCCCCGCGGCAGCTGCAGAAGAGCACGCCTGTCCTTGCGGTGGCCTCAGTGGCGCGCATCACAATTCCTCCAGCGCGGCGTCGACCATCGTGAATATCTGGTCCTTCGTGAACCCGCGGGGAGACGGGACTCCCGACGGGCAGGCGGCGGCGCAGGCCCCGCAGCCCTTGCACAGCACTTCCGTCACTTCCGCCTTTCCGGTATGGGCGTTTATCTTGATGGCCTTGGTGGGGCAGACCGCCTCGCAGTACCCGCAGCCGGTACACCGGTCGGCGTCGATGTAGACCGGTATTCCCTCGAGCGAAACGGTCTCTTTCGAAAGGACTTCCACGGCCTTCTGGGCGGCCCCCAGCGCCTGGGTGATGGTCTCGTCCATGAACCGGGGCGAGTGGGCTGTGCCGCACATGTAGATGCCCTCGGCCGTGAACGAAAGGGGCGCTATCTTGGCGTGGGCCTCCATGAAGAAGCCGTGCTCGGTTTGCGGCACCTTCAGTATCTGCGCAAGCTCCAGGTTCGTCCCCGACGGTATCGTGGCGGCGCTCAGAACGAGCAAATCAGGCCGCAGGATGAACCTCGTGGCCAGGTTGTGGTCGTTGACCTCGACCCGCAGGCGGCCGTCCACCACCGAGGCGACGGGCTTGTCCTCGTTCTCGTAGCGGATGAACTGGACCCCCAGCTCCCGGGCGCGCTTGTAATGCTGCTCGTTGAGCCCGTAGGTCCGAAGATCGCGGTAGAGAACGAAGACATTTGCATCCGGGCGTTTCTTTTTCACCTCGATGGCGTTCTTCACCGCCTCGGAGCAGCACACGCGCGAGCAGTAGGTCCTGCCGGTATCCTCGCGGCTTCCGACGCACTGTATCATGACGACCGTCTTGGCATCCAGGTTTCCCTCGTGCAGCACGCGGTCTAGTTGGAGCTGGGTGATGATGCGCGGGTCGGTCCCAAAGCCGAAGTAGCCGGTCGGGACCAGCTCCTTCGCCCCGGTGGCGACGACGATGGCGCCCACCGCGACCTCCTGGAGTTCGCCGCGCTTGTTCTCGATACGGGCGCGGAAGTTCCCGATGAATCCTTCGACATCGCGTACGCGGGCGGTCAGGTGGACCTGGACCTTGGGGTCCGACATCACCTTCGATATCAGGTTCTTGAGGTATTTCTGCGGGTCCTCTCCGGAAAGCAGGTGGAAGATGTTGCGCACGTTGCCGCCCAGTTCCGCCTCTTGCTCGACCAGATGCGTTTCGAAGCCCTGGGACGACAGTTCGGCCGCGACAGTGAGCCCGGCCAGCCCGCCGCCTATTATGAGCGCCGAGTGGGTGACCTTTGCGGGCTCCTTGTGGACCGCCTCGGCCCGCCGGACCTTCTCGACGGCCATGAGCACCATGTGCTTTGCCTTTTCGGTCGCCTTCTTCGGGTCGCTCCGGTGGACCCACGAGACATGCTCGCGCACCGAGGCAAGCTCGAAGAGGTGCTGGTTTATGCCCGACTCCTTGAGGGTGTTTTGGAAAAGCGGCTCGTGCGTGCGCGGCGTGCAGGAGGCGACCACGACGCGGTTGAGCTGACGCTCGTCGATTATCTCCTTCATGTGCTTCAGGTGGTCGGCCGAGCATGTGTACAGTCCGGTGTCGGCGAACACGACGCCGAGGTCATGGCGCGTCCGGATGTATCTGGCGACCTCTTTCACGTCCACCACGCCGGCGATGTTGGTGCCGCAGTGGCACACGAACACGCCTATCCGGGGTTCTTCGGCGTTGACGTCCTTCTCGGGCGGGAAGCTCTCGACGGCTGCCAGGGTCCCGCGCTCCGACGAAATGCCTTCGGTGGCCTTGGCGGCGGCTCCGAGGCCCTGCGAAACGGTGTCGGGTATGTCCTTGGGCGACTGGAGCGCCCCGGCGACGAATATGCCCTCGCGGCTGGTGGTCATCGGTTCGAGCGCCGGCGTGGCGGCGAAGCCGAACTCGTTGAGGTCCACGCCCAATTTCTTGGCCAGCGCCTTCAGGTCGTCCGGGGTCTGCATCCCGACCGAAAGCACGACGAGGTCGAACCGCTCCCGCTTGGTGGACCCGGTCTCGTCGCGGTAGTTCATGATCAGGTCCTGCGTCTTCGGGTCCTCCTCGATGTTGGGCACCCGGCAGCGATGGTACACGACGCCGTACTCCTTCTCGGCCCGGGTGCGGTATTCCTCGAAGCCCTTTCCGTAGGTCCTCATGTCGATGAAGAAGATGTGCGCGTCCGTTCCGGGGGCGTGCTCCTTGGCGATGATGGCCTCTTTCGTGGCATATGTGCAGCATACCGCCGAGCAGTAGGACCGCCCGGAGGGCTCGTCGCGGGAGCCGACGCACTGGAGCCAGGCTATTCTCTTCGGGTGCTTCCCGTCCGAGGGCCGCTTGACCTCGCCCTTGAACGGCCCCGACGAGGAAAGCATCCTTTCGAACTGGAGGCTGGTGACCACGTTGGGGAATATGCCGAAGCCGTATTCCTCGCGAAGCTGGGGCGCGAAAGTCTCGAAGCCCGGCGAGAGGATGATGGAGCCGACGTCCAGTTCTTCGGTTATTTCCTTCTGGTCGTAGTCTATGGCGCCGGCCTTGCAGACCTCCTTGCAGACGCCGCAGTCGCCCTTGAGCAGGCGGACGCAGTTCTTCTTGTCTATGACGGGCTTGTTGGGCACGGCCTGCGGATACGAAATGTATACAGCCGGCCGGGAGCGCAGGCCCATGTCGAACTCCGACAGGATGGGCTTCGTCTTGTTCTTCGTGAACTGCTCCAGCTTGATGGTCTTGGTGGGGCAAACGAAGGAGCAGGCGCCGCAGGTCTGGCACACTTCCGACTGCGTGTCGAAGGGCGGCTTGACCTTGCGCTTGTAGCCGCGGTCCGAAAAACCGATGGCGCTCTGGCCCATCCTCTCGGCGCACATCCGGACGCAAAGGCCGCAGAGGATGCAGCGATCTTCCGGGTCGGTCTTGAATGAGCGGAACCGCGTGCGGTCGACGCCCAGTTTCTTGGCCATTTCCAGTATCTCGGGGGACCCGGCGCACTGGGTCATTATCAGCTCCATGACCACCTTGCGGTTGCGCTTCACCGTCTCGGAATCGGTGAGGACCGACAATCCTTCCTCGGCGGGATGGGTGCAGGCGGCGACCAGCCGTCCCCGTCCGCCGGCGACCAGCTCCACGACGCAGAGCCGGCAGGCGCCGTACGGGAGCAGGGCCTTGTGGTAGCAGAGCGTCGGGAGGTCTATGTTGTACTTCAGGGCCACGTCCAGCACGGTCTCGCCCTTTTCGCCCTCGACGGGCTGGCCGTTGATGGTGAACTTGACGGTCGTCATAGCATCTCCACCGCGTTGAACTTGCAGGCGTCGTGGCAGGCCCCGCACCGTATGCACTTGGCCGGGTCTATGGCGTGCGATCTTTTCTTCTCGCCCGAGACGGCCTGCGACGGGCAAGCCTTCAGGCAGGCGCCGCAGCCCGTGCACTTTTCGGCGTCCACCTTGTAGGTGATGAGCTTCTTGCACACGTGCGCCGGGCATTTCTTGTCGCGGATGTGGGCGACGTACTCGTCCTTGAAGTAGCGCATTGTCGTCAACACGGGGTTGGGCGCCGTGCCGCCCAGGAGGCAGAGCGAGGCGTTCTTGACGACATCGGCTAATTCCGTCAGTGTGTCCAGGTCCTCCATCGTGCCCCGGCCCTCGCAGATGTCCGCCAGTATGGCGTGCATCTGGGTGACGCCGACGCGGCAGGGCGTGCACTTGCCGCAGGATTCATCCTTGAGGAAGTTGAGGAAGTACTTGGCGATGTCCACCATGCAGGTGGTCTCGTCCATCACTATCATGCCGCCGGAGCCCATCATGGCCCCCGCGGCCGTCAGCTGGTCGTAGTCTATCGGCAGGTCCAGGAGGCTTTCGGGAACGCACCCGCCGGAGGGCCCGCCCATCTGCACCGCCTTGAACCGTTTGCCCTTCGGGATGCCGCCGCCGATGTCGTAGATCATCTTTCTCAGGGTGATGCCCATCGGGACCTCGACCAGGCCGCTGTTGTTTATCTTCCCCACGAGCGAGAATATCATCGTGCCCTTGCTCGTCTTCGTCCCGATGCTGTTGAACCATTCGGCGCCGTTTTGGATGATGGGCGCGATGTTGGCCCAGGTCTTGACGTTGTTGATGTTGGTGGGCTTGCCCCAAAGCCCGCTCTGCGCCGGGAAGGGCGGCTTGCCGCGGGGCTCGCCTACGCGGCTTTCAAGGGATGCCAGCAGGGCAGTCTCCTCGCCGCATACGAAGGCGCCGGCGCCTCGGAATATCCTGACCGTGAAGTTGAAGCCGGTGCCGAGGATGTTTGTTCCGAGCAGGCCGTATTCCTCGGCCTGGGCCAGCGCGATGTGGAGGCGCTTGATGGCCAGCGGGTACTCGGTCCTGACGTACAAGTAGCCCTCGCAGGCGCCGATCGCGTAGGCGCCTATCATGAGCCCTTCGATAACCGAATGAGGGTTCCCCTCGAGCAGGCTGCGGTCCATGTACGCGCCCGGGTCGCCCTCGTCGCCGTTGACTATGACGTACTTGACGCCGTCGGGCGAGACCGCCTGGCGGGCGAACTGCCACTTCTGGCCGCAGGAGAAGCCGGCGCCGCCGCGGCCTCGCAGACCGGACCGCTTCACTTCGTCGATCACTTGCTCGGGCGTCATCTTCGTGAGGGCCTTTGCAAGGGCCGAGTAGCCGCCGATGGCGATGTAATCCTCGATGCTGTTGGGGTCTATGCGGGCGTTGGGGCCGAAGATGTTGCGGGTCTGGTATTTGTAGAACGGGATCTCGTTTTCGTGGACCACTTTCTGGCCGGTGGCCGGGTCCTTGTATAGCAGGCGCTCCACGACGCGCCCGTGGATTATTGTCTCGTCGATTATCTCGGCGGCGTCCTCGGGCTTCACGCTGATGTAAAGGATATCCTCGGGACGGATGACCATGATGGGGCCTTTCTCGCAAAAGCCCTGGCAGCCGGTGGCGAGCACCTCGACCTTGTCCTCGAGCCCCCGTTTTTTCAGCTCCTCGCGCAGTGCGGGAGGGACCTTCTCCGAGCCGTAGGCGCCGCAGCCCGGCACGGCGCACACGGCGATGGCCCGTCTCCTCGGGTCCTTCTTTCCGGCAAGCTCCGAGTGGAGCTTCTCGAGGTCCGCGACGGTCTTGAGCTTCGTCATTGGGGCCGGGCCTCCTTGGGGGCGGCGGCCTCGGCCGGGCCAGTGGTGGCGGCCGCACCGGGGGCGTCGGCCGTTTCAGCGGCGTCCGCCTTCTCGACGTTCATCCAGCCGTACTTCTTGAGCATGGCGTCTATCTTGCCCACGGTCATCGGGTGGTACTCCTCGTCGACCATGACCGTGGGGCCCAGCGCGCAGGCGCCCAGGCAGTTGACCGTTTCGAGCGAAACCTCGCCGTCCGGCGTCGTTTCTCCGGGCGCGATGCCCAGCTTCCTCGCCATCGCGTCCAGCACCTTGGGGCTGCCGCGGACGTGGCAGGCCGTGCCCAGGCAGACCTTGATGGTGTGCCTGCCGCGGGGCTTGAGGCTGAAGGCCGTGAAGAAGGTGGCCACGTGGAAGACCTTGGCCAGAGGGATGTCCAGCCGCTCGGAAACGTACCGGAGCGCGTCCTCGGGCAGGTAGCGGTACTCGGCGTTCGTGTCCTGCAATATGGGCAGGAGCGCGCCCTTCTTGTCCGGGTAGCGGTCGAGAATCCGGTCGAATGCCGCCTTCTTATCGGGCGCCAGCGTGGCGGCGAACGAGGCGGGCTCCGGTATCTGGGGCGTGTTTTGCACCGGGCAGCTCTCCATGCACACGCCGCAGCCGGTGCACTTGTCGACGTCGACATAGCGCGGCTTTTCGAGGACCTTGATCTTGAAGTTGCCGGGAGCCCCTTCGACCTCGACCAGTTCCGCATTCGTCAGCAGCCGGATGTTCTTCTGGCGGGCCGTGCCCACCAGTTTCGGGGCGAGCGTGCACATCGCGCAGTCGTTGGTGGGAAACGTCTTGTCGAGCTGGGACATCGTGCCGCCGATGGATGGATTCTTTTCGACCAGGTAGACCTTGTACCCGGATTCGGCCAGGCTGATGGCCGTTTCCATGCCGCCTATACCGCCTCCTATGACGGCGACGGCCCCGACCTTCTTCTTCCGCTTCGGGGCGTCCTGCAATTCTGCGGCGGCCATCTATTTCACCCCCAGCTTCGCCAGAAGCGCCTTCGGCTTGACGTTGTTGAGGCTCATGCCGAGGTCCTTTTTCGGGTCCATTCCCATCGCCAGGCCGACGACCTGCGGCAGGTAGAGTACGGGCAGCTTGTACACCTCGTTGAACGCTTCCTCGATGGTGGCCTGGTACTCGTCGTACATGATCGAGCAGAACGGGCAGTGGAGGACCATGGCGTCGGCGCCTATGTCCTTTATGTCCTTCAGCTTGGAATTGACAACTTTCGTCGCGGTCTTCTCCTCGATGGCCAAAATGTCGCCGCCGCAGCAGCGCTCCATGTTAAGGTAGCGGACGGGCGTGCCCCCTGTCGCCTTGATGATGGCCTCGAGGCTGTGGGGCCGCTTGGCGCTGTCGAACCCGTCGAACAGATAGGCCGGGCGCTCGTAGTGGCAGCCGTGGTGGGGCGCAAAGCGCAGGCCTGTCAGCGGGCGGGTGACCTTTTTCTTGATCACGTCGGGGCCTATCCATTCGTAGAGCACGCGGGTGAAATGGGTGACCTTGACCTTGCCAAGGTATTCGGGCGAGCCGCTCTCCCGCAGTATCTTGTTGATGTGGTCGCGTTCCTTCTTGTCGTCGGCAAGCACCTTGCTGGCCTTCGTGAGGGCACCGGTGCAGGCGGAGCAGAGGGTGATGACGTCGAGGCCCCTTTCCTGGGCCTGGACGAGATTGCGGGCCGCAATCGAAAGCGCGGTGTCGTGATCGACGTGGCTCATCGGGTAGCCGCAGCAACCGAAGCCCGGTATGTCCACGAACTTGATGCCGAATGCCTCCGCCACCTTTCGGGCCGACACTTCGTAGTTCAGGCCGCGCGTGGCGATGGTGCAGCCGATGAACAGGGCGTACTCGCCCTTCCGGTCCTTCAGCGGGGCGGAGGTCATTTGGCTCCCTCCGCGGTCTTTTCGTCCTTATTGGTTTCCGGTTTCTTTTCTTCTCCCCGCTTTTCGATCTTTTCGTGAAGCACTATCTTCTTCGTCGGCTCGGCGTCCTCTTTTATCTCGGGCAGTCCGAGCTTGCCGCGGGCCCGGTTGTCGAACTCGGAGACCTCGATGAGGCGTCCTCTCTGCACGAGCAGGCCTATGGCGCCCTTGAACGCCTTGTGCGTGTAGCCTTCGCGCGACGCGATGTGCTGGATGGCCTGCATTATCTGCGTGGGCTTCACGTCCTGCGGGCACCGCTCGAAGCAATTGTAGCATCCGGAGCAGAGCCATATCCCGGGGCCGGAGAGCACCTGCTTGCGCATGCCCATGTTGACCATCCGGATGATGCGGCGCGGGTCGTAGCGCGGGTCGTGCTCGGCGACGGGGCACATTGCCACACAGGTCCCGCACTGGAAGCAGCGGCGGATGTTCTCGCCGCCAAATTCGCGGGCGACCTCCTCCTTGAAATTGGGGTCGAGCTCGTCGCAATCCACCACGACGAACTCCTGGACTGGCACCTCCTTGTCCCCAGTTCCTTCCGTCTTGTCCTCGGCCTTGACCTGCCCCTCGTCGGCCATTGGCGCCTCCCAGCTTTCAGGGGTCCTGAATCATTGCGGTGACTGCTCCCGCGACCCCAAACCAAGGTATATTAGTATAAATAATAAGCTTATTGGACAATCGGGCCCGAATCCGTGACAGTCCTTATCGGCCGTGAGATGTGTTAGCCCGAATCATCTGAGAGGAGACCACCGGTCAGAGCCGGTGGTCGATCACCTGCGCCGGCGGAACACGGCGGCCAGGACCGCAGCGGCCAGGAACGCCGAAGCGGCGGCGGCCGTTTCGAAGCCGGGAGTGCTCTCCTTCTTGACCGTGAAGTTGACCGTGGCCGTGTCGTAGCCACCATGCCCGTCGTGGATGGTGAGGCTGACCCGGTGCTTTCCCTCGCCGAACTTGCGGCTGATGATCGTGCTGTTGCCCAGGTTCTGGATGCCTTCGGTCCACCCGAAGCTCAGGGTATCGTTGTCGGCATCGGAGCAGGACGTGCCGTCCAGGCGGACATTATCGGTCGTCTTGAACTCCTTTCCCTCCTTCGGGCTGATGATGCACGCCAGCGGCGCGTGGTTCTCGGGCGGGCCGAAGTATGGTATGTCCACGCTGCCCATGTCCACGCCGAGCTCTGGGTCGTGGACGATTCTCCAGGCGCCGGGATAGCTCAGGCCGCCGAGGAGCAGGACGCCGAAATAGTAGCCCCGGTCCGTGACCAGGGTGAACGTGCGCGCTCCCTGGACCTCGTAAAAGACCTTCCCCGTTGCGGGGACTGCGGTGTCGTTCTCCTGTGTTCCCACCTCGGACGTCCACTGGAACATCCCGCATTTCTGCCAGCCATCATCCAGTGAGAGCTCGTTGGCACCTGTCTTGAAAGGCGTTTCGTTCGCGTCGGCCGGGCCGGTGTCGGGTTTGAGCGTGCCGGCCGATGAGTCGGCGCTGACAGGTTTGCCAACCTCGGAAGTGTAGTTTATGCTTCCGCCGCCCTTTAACACTGTTCTCAGATGTGCGGTGGATGCCCCTTCACTATCGGGCATATACCCAGACATGCCGAGCCTGGTGCCGGATTCCAGTATGATCCGCGGATTGGAATTCTGCGGGTCGAAATCCCATCCTTCGATTGTATGGTCGGTCTTGACCCGCGCCGAATAGGTTGTGACATTGTAGGTCCGGTCGGGCAACCTGGTCAGGTTGTATTTGTAGGGGTAGGACTCGATCCATGTCATATTATAGAACGGGACGCTGACGACCCCCCTCGTGATGAACACCTTCAGATGGAATCCGAAAGTGAGGCGGTTCAGCTTCCCGTCGCCGGGCGAGGCATTGACCAGGCTCTTGTTGCCCAAGACGATGTAATCGAGGTCTGAGGCCGTAAGATTGAAGCTGAATGTCTTCGTCAGCGTGCCGTTCTCCATCGAATTGGATTCCTGGACGGTGTCCCTCGTCCACGCCTGGCGCAATGACACGGCCTTGTAGACCGGCTCGCGCGCGATGAGTTCCCCCGCGGCCACCGGCTGCGGCGAACGGACGATGTTGCCGATGCCGTCGCCATTTGTATCGTTGAACTCGATGAGCGCTTCGTATTGGTGTACCAAGATCGAGCGGACGTTCACCGGCATCGACCGGTTCAGCAGCTTACCGTCGGAATCGTGCCTTTCGGCCCCGGCAAGCGTCCGGTTCCACATGGCCACGATGGTTATCGGGCTCTTGACGGTCTGGTTGGCGGTGCCGTACACGACCGCTATCCAGGAGTCGCCCGACGGCGCCTTAGCCATGACGTAGTCCCCGCCGCCCAGGAAATCCTTCGGGAAGGAACCGTCTTCTCTGACGGTTGTATCGTCCCCGGCGCAGAGCCCCGCCAATCCCGCCGTCACCATCAGAGCGACCGAGACCATAACAGTGCAATTC
>Ga0315291_10001802_pt1 | contig 28372 bp, 9 predicted proteins | sample YL17G12_20_MG_FD_203070 | JGI IMG/M metagenome (GOLD analysis project Ga0315291, IMG submission 203070) | Sediment microbial communities from Yellowstone Lake, YNP, Wyoming, USA - YL17G12_20 | ecosystem: Environmental > Aquatic > Freshwater > Lake > Sediment | place: USA: Wyoming | collected...
CGCCAGCGCAAGTTCGAACGCATGAAAGAGCAGCTCGCCAAGTGCGAAGTGCATGCGCCGACCGACGGCGTGGTGCGGTACGGCCCGTCGGGCGAACGGCGCTTTTGGTCGGACAATCGCGTGGCGCCGGGCGAGCAGGTCTACGCCGGCCAGACGGTCCTGACCTTGCCCGACACCTCGCAAATGCTGGTCTCGACGCGGATCCACGAGGCCGACCGCCACATGGTCACGGAGGGGCTGAAGTGTCTGATCACCGTGCCGGCGGTGCCCGGCCGCACGTTCACCGGCACGCTCACCAAGATCACCAAGTTCGCCGACTCCGAGCGTGGCTGGCTGAATCCCAATCTGAAGGAGCACGCCGCCGAGATCAAGCTCGATGAAAACGACACCGCCCTATCGCCCGGCGACACCGCGCACATCGAGGTTTTGATTGAGGAAGTCCCGGACGTGCTCGCGGTGCCGGTGCAGTGCGTGTTCACGCGCGGCACGAAGCACTTCGTGTTCGCGCGGCGCGGCCTGTCGACGGCCCCGGTGGAGATCAAGCTGGGGCGAACGACGACGACCCTGGTGGAGGTGGCCGAGGGCCTTTCCCTCGGCGACGAGGTGGTGATGGCCCCCGATGAGCGTCTGCAGGCGCTGTTGCCGACCCCGAGCACGACGCAACCCGCACCGCCGCCGCCCGGCCCGCCGACGAAGGGGGTGAGAGGGTGAATACCGAATACAGAACAGGGAATACAGCGCGTCCCTCGCCCCCGCTGGATGCGTCCGTTGCTGTATTCGCTATTCTGCATTCTGCATTCTTCCCTAGGGCTTCCACTGCCACTGGTAACCGTACAGGCGCTGTCCGTAGTCGTACGCATTGACCGCATTGCGCGTGTTGTGGCTGTCGCCGGCGTGCAGGCCCCATTCCACCGGCCCGTAGCCGTCCGTCGCATAGCAGTGCAAACGGCCGGATTGGTCGGCGACCAGCACTTCGAGGCGGCCATCGCCGTCCACGTCAGCCACCACGGGAGAGCATTCGATCGGTGCGTCGACGACGGCGCGCTGTAGGCAGTGCCCCGCTGAGGAGACAACCGTCACGACACCGATCATCTGGTCCGCGGTCCCCGGCTCGATTGACGCAACCACGACCTCCGCCTGACCGTCCGCATTCAGGTCGGCCACGGCCGGCGTACTCCATATGGCCCCGTCGAGCGGCAACCGCCAGTACTCGCCTTCCGCCAGCAGTGCACACAGCGCCCCGCGCCCCGCGGTGTAGTCGCCGGTCAGGCACGCGAGCAGCAGCGAGCTCGCCATCGTTGAACCGGGCGCCCCGCCGCGGCGGGCTCCTGGCTCTCGGCCGTCGGCAATCCGCAGCGTCCGCAGGCCGGCCACCAGCGTCTCGTCGCGCCGCGTCGCCAGAGTACACCAGCGCACGGCCTCCAGACTGCGACCGACATTCACCAGCGACCAGATGCACGCCGCACGGTCGCCTGCGTACGCCGACGGCTCCGAGCCCGCCGCGGCGGGCCGCCCGGCGCCGCAAATCGCACCGGCCACGTTCCCGGCAGCGAGCTCGTGCCGCCACAACGACCGCCCGGTTCGCAACGCGAGGACCTCGATTTGCCCCGGCGGCATGGTGACGACGAGCTCCGGCTCGGCCTGGCCCATCACATTACCGAGGGCCAGGGTCGTCCCGAGCAGCTTTTGGCCGGCCGCCGGGCGCGCGACACTCGCGACCCAGGTCGTTTTCCCCTGGCGCCCGCTCAACGCCATCACCTTTCCGCCGTGCGTGGCGACGATGACATCGGTGATGCCGTCCAGGTTGGTGTCGGCCGCCAGCGGCGGCGCGACGATGGGGTCCCCCGCGTGCACGTGCCAGAGGGTGTCCCCCTGCGCATTGATGTAGTAAACGGATCCGTTGTGGCAGGCGGCAAATAAGCCCTCGTCGCCGGCGGCGATCCCGATGACGTCGCGCGGGCCACGATGCTCCGACGGCGGCATGAACAGCAGTTCCGCCGTTCCGCTCGCTCCGTCGACGCGCACCACCCCATCGGCCGCGTCCGAGCCGTCGTCGAAGCTTGCGCCGAGTGAGGCCACGTAAATCTGACCGTCCAGGGGCAGGATCGTTGTGAACCACGCCGTCAGCCCCACCGGCGCTACCCAGCGTGGCTTCAAGGTGACAGCCTCTTTCCGGGCGACCTGGGCTGGCAAGCCCTGTCGCCGGCGCCGGCGGTCGTCGTACCAACGTTGCCAGTCCGCCCGGCGGTTGCCGTAGTCGGCTGCGGCCACGCGCGTCAGCAGCAACCGCACGCGCTGGTCTTCCAGCGGGTAATCGCGAAACAGGAGGGTGATGAATTCGTCCAGGCGCGGTTCCCAGTTGGGGCGTGTCGCCGTGTCCCAGCGATCGAGGGCGGCGCGGAGTTTCTGCGGGGTGTCGGCGGCTTCAAGCTCCTCAAGCCCCCGCCGCACCTGCCAGGCCAGGCTGCGGCGGGTCGAATACCAGCGCGCCGTCCAGAACCCGCCGGCTAGTACGAGCACCACGAGGCCCAGTGCGCCCGCCTGCGTCAGCAGGTTTCGGCGTGGCCTGGGGGAGCGGTTGGGCGGCGATGGTACATCCGGGTGCATCGGCATGGACGATCACGGGTTGCATGGTATCGGATGCGCGAACCCGGGGGCCACCGTCCGCTGCGGCGGATTCGCGAGATAGGCGGGGTGGAGGTTTCCGGTTTGGGCAAGCGGTCGAGCGCTGCTGAACCAATGCCACACCGATTATTATCGGACACGAGCCGCCATGTCAGCGACTGCATCCCCCAAACCGGGTGCGGGACAGTTTCGGCGGGCGTCGCCCGGGCACGGCGCGCCCGTGGCGGTGTAGCGGCCGGGCTCCGTCCCGGCCGTCGAAGGCCACATGTCCAACTGCGGCCGGGAAGTAGCCCGGCCGCTACGGGCCCGCCGATTCTGTCACGGCCCCCCCCCGAACGGCCAACGACAAAGTTGTTGCTGGCCGCTGGGCAACTTGGTAGCCTAGTATTCTGGGAACCAAGCGAGGAAGCGGAAGTTCCGGTCTCTCCGTGGCTTTCTTCATGTCGTACAAAGTCGTGCAAGCGGAAGGAGTAGAACAATGCGCTGGTGGATCGCTGTCAGTCTAATAATGTTGAACGTGACCGTGGGGTTGGCGGCCGACCGGGTCCTGGACGCCCGCAGCCAGTTGCAGCAAGCCTGCCCGGAGGTGCAGTTCTGGTTTGAGGGCGGGCGGCTCGCCCAGGTGTACGGCACCGCATTCGGGTACGGCCTGTCGGCCGAGCAGAGCGCCGACAACTTCGTGCGCACGTACGCGGAAGCGTTCGGCGTGACGCCCGAGGAGCTGCTCCCCGGCAGCGCGTTCAGCGCGCAATACACGCTGCCATTGATGTACAACGAAGACACGCGCACGTATGCGTGCACCGCGGTTTACTATCGGCAGTACGAAGGCGGCCTTCCGGTCTACGGTGCGGACCTGCGTCTGCTCGTGGACAACAAGCCTGGTTATCCCCTCCTCTTGGCGAATTCCGGTCTGTACGACCTGGGTGACTGGTCCGCAGCGGCGGATCCGGCCAGGGCGGCGGACGTGTCTGAAGGTGCGGCCCATGCCGCCGCTGCCGCGTTTGCTCCAGGGCTCATCAACTTCAGTGACTCCGAGCTCGTGATCTGGCCCGGCTCCACCGCGGCGGATAAGCCGTCCGCCGGCGGCGGACCGCGCGTGGCGATCACCTTTGTGGCGGACAACGGGCGACCGGCGACCGGGTACTACCAGAAGTGGCGCTTCGTGAGCGCTGCCGCCACGGGCGAGATTCTGCATACCGAGAATCTGATTCTTAACACGAACGTGACCGGCAGTGTCCACGGCATGGCGACCACGATCCCGAAGGCGGACATCTGCAATCCGGAAGTGGATACGCCGATGCCGTACGCCAAAGTCGCGATTGGCAGCACAACGGCCTACGCGGACGCCAGCGGCAACTTCACGATCCTGAACGGCGGCACCTCGCCGGTGACGGTCACCTCCTACATGAGCGGGCAGTACTTTGTGGTCAGCGATCAGGGTGGGCCACTCGAGACTCTGACCATGACGGTCACGCCGCCTGGCCCGGCGAACTTCATGCACAACGCCGCCAATACCAGCGAGTTCATTCGCGCCGAGGTCAACGGGTACATCCAGGCCAACGTGGTGCGGGGCTGGGCGCTGGTTCAGAACCCCCTCTATCCCGTGATCGCCAGTCAGACCAACTTCCCGGTCAACGTCAACATAAATGATTCCTGCAACGCATATTACGATTACAGCTCGATCAACTTCTTCCGCGCCGGCGGCGGCTGCCCGAACACGGCCTACTCCAACATCGTCCACCACGAGTACGGCCACCACCTGGTGGAGTGCGGTGGCAGCGGGCAGGACGAGTATGGCGAAGGTATGGCAGACAGCGTCGGGGTGTGTATCGCGGACAACTCGGTCGTCGGCTATGGTTTCGAGGGTGACTGCAACGCCGGCATCCGCGACGCCAACAACAACTGCCAGTATTCAGCGAGCGGTTGTTCGAGCTGTGGGAGCGAAATCCACGCGTGTGGTCAGTTGCTTTCCGGCTGCATCTGGAGCACCCGCACCTACTTGGCTAACACCAATCCGAGCACGTACTTGCAGATCATTTCCAAGCTGACGCTGAACTCCATTCCGCTGCACACGGGTGGGAGTATCACGTCGGCCATCTACAACACGTTTATCTCGCTGGACAACAGCTACTACGGGGGCGCGCACAACGCCGAGATCACCACTGGCTTTAGCGACCACGGCATGGGTCCGCCCCCGCCGCCGCCGGCCAACGACCTGTGCGCCAACGCGATCGTGGCCTGCCCGGGACAGAACTACACCGGCAACACGGGCGGCGCGAGCACCGATGGTTCGACCAATTGTGGCACATCCAACAGCACGCCGGACGTGTGGTACAAGTACACACCGGCCACGAGCGGCAGTGCCCACTTTACGATGTGCACGGGCACGAACTATGACTCGGTGCTGTCGATCCATTCGGGTTGCCCCGGCACCTCATCCAACACGCTGGGGTGCAACGACGACGCCTGTGGCCAACCCTACAACGCCCCCTCCGAGGTCACGCTCAATGTGACGGGCGGAACGACCTACATCATTCGTGTCAGCGGTTACAACGGCAATGTCGGCGCGTACGGCCTAACGATCGAGGGGCCAGCTTGCCAGAGCGCGAACTACACGCTGACGACGAATGTGAGCCCGAGCGGCGCGGGGACCATCACGCTGAACCCGCCGGGCGGCTCGTATCCGCCGGGCACGACCGTGACGTTGACCGCCAACCCGGCCACCGGCTGGCACTTCGACCATTGGGAAGGCGATTTGAGCGGCAGCACCAACCCGACCACGATCGTGATGAACAGCAACAAGACCGTGACGGCGGTCTTTGCGATCAACCAGTACACGCTGACCGTCAATATCAGCGGCCAGGGCACGGTGACGCTGAACCCGCCGGGCGGAACGTATGACTATGGTACGAGCGTCCAGCTCACCGCCAATCCGGCGACCGGCTGGCACTTCGACCACTGGTCCGGCGACCTGAGCGGCAGCACCAACCCGGCCACGATCGTGATGAACAGCAATAAGACCGTGACGGCGGTCTTTGTGATCAATCAGTACACGCTGACCGTCAATATCACCGGCCAGGGCACGGTCACGCTGAACCCGCCGGGCGGAACGTACCCGTACGGTACCACGGTGCAGCTCACCGCCAATGCCGCGACTGGGTGGCACTTCGACCACTGGGCAGGCGACCTGTCCGGCACGGCCAACCCCGCCACGATTACCATGAGCGGCAACCGGACGGTGACCGCCGTGTTCGGTTTGGTCGGCGATATGAACTGCGACGGCATGATCGACTTCGGCGACATTAACCCGTTCATTCTGGCGCTGACCGATCCGGCGGCGTATCTGGTGCAGTATCCCAACTGCCTGCTCGGAAACGCGGACATCAACGGCGACGGCGTGGTGGACTTCGGCGACATCAACCCGTTCATCGCGCTGCTTACCCAATAGTCGGCACTTCGCCCGACCGCGGGCGAAACGCAATAGCAGGCAGCCGCCGGGCAGAGAATCTCCTCTGCCCGGCGGTTCGTCTGGCGGCCGGTCGGGCAGGGCCGCCCTGGCGGACCGGTGCTGTCAGGCCCCCAGTGCTGCGTCCGACTGATAGTTCGTCGTTGCACCGGGGACGCGGAAATGCTACGCTGAAACTGCGGAATCGGAAAAGAAGCACGTAAACTCCCTGTTCGCGGCCTGGTTCAGTTCAGGCCAACCGTGGAACCAGAAGGAGCGAAGGCAATGCGCTGGCAGGTCTCGCTGTGTCTGGGCCTGGTGCTGTCGGGCGGGTCGCTGGTGCTAGGCAGTGGAGCCGCCCAGGTCGCACGCGACCAGTTGCGGCAGGCGTTCCCCGACGTGCAGTTCTTCCCCGGCGCGCCGGGGCTGAACCGGGAGCTTTCGCAAGTGTATGGAACGGCGTTCGGCTACGGCCTCTCACCCGAGGCCAGCGCGGACAACTTCGTCCGCACATTTGGCGAGATCTTCGGCGTCGCACCGGACGAGCTGTTGCCGGGCAGCGCGTTCAGCCCCGGCGCGCCGGGGTATCCCGGCGCGCCGGGACTGCCGCTGTTGTACAACCCCGCTACCGGCCAGTACGCCGCCACCCTGGTCTGCTACCGGCAGTACAAGGACGGCCTCCCGGTCTATGGCGCTGACCTGCGCCTGCTCGTGAGCAACCAGCCCGGTTATCCCCTGACTTTGGCCAACTCGACCCTGTACGACCTGGGTGACTGGCAGGCCACAGCCGGGGCGGCTGTGCCACAAGAGGGGGCGGCCCATGCCGCCGCCGCCGCCTTTGCACCAGGGCTCATCAACTTCAGCGACGCCGAGCTCGTGATCTGGCCAGACTCCAACGGTAAGCCGTCCGCCGGCGGCGGACCGCGCGTCGCGCTCACCTTTGTAGCCGACAACGGGCTGCCGGCGACACCCGACTACGCAAAATGGCGCTTCGTCAGCGACGCCGCCACGGGCGAGATTCTGAAAAGTGAAGACCTGATCCTGCACACGGACGTGACGGGCAGTGTCCACGGCCTGGCCACCACGCCCCCGAAGGCGGACATCTGCAATCCGGAAGTGGATACGCCCATGCCGTACGCCCAGGTCGCGATCGGCAGCACCACGGCGTACGCGGACGCCAACGGGAACTTCACGATCCCGAACGGGGGCAGCTCGCCGGTGACGGTCACCTCCTACATGAGCGGGCCGTACTTTGTGGTGTACGATGTGGGCGGCCCGCTCGAGACGCTGACGATGACGGTGACGCCGCCCGGACCGGCCAATTTCCTGCACAACGCCGCCAATACTAGCGAGTTCATTCGGGCCCAGGTGAACGGGTATATCCAGGCCAACGTGGTACGTGACTGGGCGCTGGTGCAGAACCCCCTCTATCCCGTGATCGCCAGTCAGACCAACTTCCCGGTCTACGTCAACATCAACGATTCCTGCAACGCGTACTACGACGGCCTTTCGATCAACTTCTTCCGCTCCGGCAACGGCTGCCCGAATACCGCCTATTCCAACATCGTCCACCACGAGTACGGCCACCACCTGGTGGCCAGTGGCGGCAGCGGCCAGGGCGCCTATGGCGAGGGCATGTCCGACTGCGCCGCGCTGCTGATCGCGGACGATCCGGTGGAGGGCTACGGTTTTCAAGGCGACTGCAACGCCGGAATTCGCAGCGCCGAGAACACCATCCCGTATCCCTGTAGCGGCGAGATTCACTATTGCGGACAGTTGCTTTCCGGCTGCGTCTGGGACACGCGCCAGGAGCTGGACATAACCACCCCCGACACCGCGCTCGCGATCATCTCCATGCTGACGGTGAACTCGATTCCCCTGCACACGGGCTCAGGCATCGACCCGAGCATCTACAACACGTTCATCGCGCTGGACGACGCCTGCTACGGCGGCGTGCATCATGCGGAGATCACGACCGGGTTCGGCAACCATGAGATGCTCCCGCCGCCCCCGCCGGCGAACGACCTGTGCGCCGACGCCTTCGTGGCCTGCCCGGGGCAGACTTATACGGGGTACACGACCAGCGGAAGCGTGGACGGCGCGACCACCTGCGGACTCTCCGACCAAACGCCGGACGTCTGGTACAAGTACACGCCCGCGACGAGCGGCAGTGCCCACTTCACCATGTGTACGGGCACCTACTATGACTCGGTGCTGTCCATCCACACGGGTTGCCCGGGCACGGCGGCCAACACGCTGGGCTGCAACGATGATGCCTGCGGGCAGCCTTACGATGCTCCCTCCGAGGTCACGCTCAGTGTCACGGCCGGCACGACCTATGTCATCCGCATCAGCGGCTGGAACGGCAAGCTGGGCCTGTATGGCCTGACGATCGTGGGGCCGGCCTGCCAGCCGACGAATTACACGCTGACGACCAACGTCAGCCCGCCGGGCACCGGCAGCATTACCCTGGACCCGCCGGGCGGCTCGTACCCGCCCGCCACGACCGTGCAGCTCACCGCCACGGCGGCGACCGGCTGGCACTTCGACCACTGGTCGGGCGACCTGGGCGGCACGGCCAACCCGATCTCCATCACCATGGGCGGCGACCGGACGGTCACCGCCGTGTTCGGCCTGCTGGGCGATCTGACTTGCGACGGCGTGCTGGACTTCGGCGACATCAACCCGTTCGTGCTGGCGATTACCGATCCCGTCTTGTACCAGGCGACGTTCCCCGACTGCTTCATCCTCCACGGTGACTTCAACGGCAGCGGCGCGGTCGATTTCGGCGACATCAACCCGTTTGTCGACGCGCTGACGCCATAGGAGGCAAGGTCCACTTGCTCCGCAAGGCAATTCGGGGTATCGTGGTGTAGAGGAGCAGGAGAAGCGTCAAGTCCCCTGCGGAAAAGCACGAGAGATGGAGGAGTAACAATGCGCCGGTGGATCCTTGTAAGTTTGGTGCTGGCGAGCAGTGCGCTCGCCTTCGGTGGTGCAGCCCAGGATGTCGCCAACCAGTTGCAGCAAGCATTCCCGGAAGTGCGGTTCTTCACAGAGGGCCGCGAGCTCGCCCAAGTGTACGGGACGGAGTTCGGCTACGGCCTCTCGCCGGAGGCCAGTGCGGACAACTTTGTCCGGACCTTCGGCGAGCTGTTCGGCGTCGCACCGGGCGAGCTGCTGCCCGGCAACGCGTTCAATGCGCAGTACACGCAGCCGCTCATGTACAACGAGGAGACCGGCACCTACCGGTGCACGATGGTCTGCTACCGGCAGTACCGGGACGGCCTGCCGGTGTACGGCGCCGATCTGCGGCTGCTCGTCGTCAATGCGCCGGGCTATCCGCTCGTCCTCGCAAATTCCACCCTGCATGATCTGGGCGATTACGCGGTGCCCGCCGGCGCGGCGGCCCACGTCAACGAGGGTGCGGCGCACGCGGCGGCAGCCGCCTTTCAGCCGGGCCTGAGCGACTTCGGCGCGGCCGAGCTGGTGATCTGGCCTGATCCGGACGGTACGCCCCGCACGCCGAAAGTGGCGCTCACGTTCGTGGGCGCGGGCACGTCGCCCGGCTACGAGCCGCTGAAGTGGCGCTTCGTGTGCGACGCGGCGAGCGGCGAGGTTCTGCACGCCGAGAACCTGATCCTCTTCACCGACGTGACCGGCAACGTCAGCGGCATGGCCACGACGATCCCCAAGGCCGAGCAGTGCAACCCCGAAGTGGCGACCGTGATGCCCTATGCCAAGGTCGCCATCGGCAGCACTACGGCGTATGCGGATGCCAGCGGCAACTTCACGATCCCCAACGGCGGCTCGTCGCCCGTGACGGTGACGTCGTACCTGAGCGGCTACCGCTTCACCGTGGACAACGTGGCCGGCAGCGAGGAGACCCTGACCCTCAGCGTCACGCCGCCCGGCCCGGCGAACTTCATGCACAACCAGGCCAACACCAGCGAGGCCGTCCGGGCCCAGGTGAACGCCTACGTGCAGGCCAACCTGATCCGCGACTGGGTGCTCGTCCAGGATCCCGACTATCCCACGATTTCTACCCAGACCAGCTTCCCGCTGTACGTGATGTGCACCGACATCGTTTACTGCCCGGGCAACGCCTGGTACGATGGCAGCTCACTCAACTTCTGCGCCGCGGGCAGCAGCTACGGCGATACGGCCTTCTCCAGTGTCGTGCATCATGAGTACGGGCACCACATTGTGGACTGCGGCGGCGCTGGGCAGGACCAGTACGGGGAGGGCGTGGGGGACACCGTGGCGGTGCTGCTGTCGGATGATCACGTGCTGGCCTACGGCTTCTACTACGACAACTGCGACACCGGCATCCGGGATGCCGAGAATAATATGCAGTACCCGTGCACCAGCGACATCCACACCTGCGCCCAGCTCCTGTCCGGGTGCATCTGGAGCACGCGCAACGACCTGGCGAACAACGGTCATGCCGACTTTCTGGCCGTCCTGTCAATGCTGATGGTTAACAGCGTGCCGATGCATGGCTCGAGCGGCTCCATCACGCCGGCGATTGGCACGACGTTCCTGACGCTGGACAACACGTATTACGGCGGCGCGCACGCGGACCATATCACCGTGGGCTTCGGCGCCCACGCCATGATTCCCGGTCCGCCGCCGGCGAACGACGCGTGCGCCGATGCGGTCGTGGCGTGCCCGGGCACGTACAACGGCAGCACGGGCTCGGCGACCGTTGACGGCTCGGCGAGCTGCGGCTCCTCCAATTCCACGCCCGACGTGTGGTACAAGTACACTCCCGTTTCGAGCGGCACGCTGGCGCTCGACCTCTGCGATTCCAGTTATAACACCGTCGTGTCGGTCCACACCGGGTGCCCGGGGACCAGCGGCAATCAGGTCGGCTGCAACGACAACGCCGGCTGGTTCCAGTGCAGCGAGCTATATGCCTATGAGTCGAAGCTGAGTGTCTCGGTCACCGGCGGGAACACCTATTACATCCGCGTGTCGGGCGCCAGCGGCGAGACGGGCGCATTCTCGCTCGATCTATCCGGCCCGGCCTGCGCTCCGTCGGACACCACGCCGCCGACGCCGAACCCCATGACCTTCGCCGTGCCACCCGCCCCGACCAGCGCCTCGGCGATCAGCATGACCGCAACGACCGCAACTGACGCCACCCCGCCAGTGCAGTATGAGTTCAACTTCGTCTCGGGCGGCTCCGGCGGCAACAGCAGCAGTTGGCAGTCCTCCACCCAGTACACCGACAGCGGCCTGTCGCCGGACACGGCGTACACCTACCGCGTGCGGGCCCGCGACAGTGTGTCGCCGCCCAACGTGGGCAACTATTCGGGCAATGCGACGGCGACGACCTGGGCCAACGTGCCCGCCGCCCCAACGCTGACGAGCCCGACGGCCCACGAGATGAACCTCGACGTGAACCCGAACGGCAATCCGGGCACTACCGTGTTTGCGGTCCGCTGCACGGCCAGCAGCCCGGTGGATGCGAATTGGGACGGCAAGTACGTCAATACCAGTGGTCAGCCCAGTGCGACCGCGGTCTGGCAGACGGATGCCCAGTGGGACAACATCACGATCAGCGGGCTGCAACCGTCGACCAGCTACACGTTCGCAGTGAAGGCCCGCAACCAGCAGGGCGTCGAGACGGCGTTCGGCCCCGGGGCGACGCTGTCCACCGCCGCGGCCGGCCTCAAGGGCGACCTGAACTGCGACGGCACGGTCGATTTCGGCGACATCAACCCGTTCATCCTGGCCCTGAGCAATCCGATCGAATATGGCAACATGTACCCGGGTTGCCCGATCCTGAACGGCGACATCAATGACGACAGCGTCTTGGACTTCGGCGACATCAACCCGTTCGTTACGCTCCTGGTCGGTCCGTAGAGCCTTCATGGCACGCGTGCTGAGAGCACGCATCTTCCCCCGACCGCCGCTGGAACAAGGGCTTTCCCTGGTTCCAGCGGCGGTCTTTTCGCTCTGGCGTGCGGGGCCGTGGCTGCGGCGCCCTCATGCCCCACCCAGGCGCGCAGGACCAGAATCCAAGTTTTCAGTGCGTTCAATCGAACGATGTCAAAACCGCCGGCGATTGGTCTACTTTACATTGGTTCGAGCCTGCCGTGCGGCGGGCGGCACCCGCGGCGACGGTGGCGCGGACCGACGCATGGGCCGGAAGACCCTGAGCGGGCCGCGCCGTGCGGCACGCCAACCATACAGTTCTCCAAACATGAGGATCGGGTCATGAACAGGTGGATGCTATGCACCGCATGTATGTTGCTGGTCGGGACCGTCGCGCCGGCGCTCGGGCAGACGCCGCCTGGCGGTCCATCCGCAGTCATTGAGCCGCAGGTGTACGAGGAACTCACCAAGTCCGAGGACGGAACGGCGTACGTGGTCGTCGTTCTCAAATCGACGCCGTTGTTGCCGCGCGCACAGCGCGCCCAACAACAGGCCCTTGTGGCCGCGGCCCAGCAGGGCGTGCTGGACCAGATGGCGCCGGGCGAGCTGGAGATCGTTTACCGCTACCGGAACTTTGCCGCGCTCACCGGGCGTATCAACAGCGCCGGTCTGGCCAAGCTGGCCACGCACGCGGACGTCGAGGTCGTCGGCGTGGACGGGTACGGGCAAGCGGCGTGCGCGGAGAGCGTCCCGTTCATCAACGCTGACGACGTCCAAGCGCTCGGGTTCACGGGCGCCGGCGTGCTCGTGGCGGTGCTCGACACGGGGATCGATACGGATCACGCGGACCTGTCGGACCACGTTGCTTACGGGGCGTATCACTTCCTCGATCAAGGCGGCGACACGGGCCCGGGCGCCGAAGACAACAACGGGCATGGCACCAACGTCGCGGGGATCATCACGTCCAAGGGGACGGTAGCGCCCATCGGTGTGGCCCCGGGAGCCGCCATCCTGCCGATCAAAGTGCTGAAAGCTAACGGCGGCGGCTGGGTGAGCGACTGGGCCGCGGGCGTCGATTACGTCGTGGACCCGAACGATCCGAACTTCCCCGACGACTACCACCCCTACGTCATCAACATGAGCCTGGCCACGGACGCACGCTATTCGAGCTGCCCGTGCGACAACGTCGACGCGGATACGAAGCTGCTGCAAAAGGCTATCCTGGCGGCCAAGAACAACTGGACGGTGACCTTCGCCTCCAGCGGCAACTGGGGCAACTGCAACAAGATGGGTGCCCCGGCCTGTGTCTCCGCCGCCACCGCCGTCGCCGCCGTCTACGACGCGAACTATGGTCGCGAACCCGACAGCGGCCTGTACTACTTCTACCCGTACTATGTCTGTTACGACGATGCGACCGCCGGGGACCAGCTCTGCTGCTTCTCCGACCGTAGCTACTGCAACGCCCTTGCCGCGCCGGGCCGGTACATCAAATCCGCCGGGATGGACGGCGGGACCAGCACGTACACGGGCACGTCGCAGGCGGCGCCGCACTGTTGTGGCGTCGCGGCGCTGGTCATCAATGCCTATGGGTGGTACTGGCACATGTCGCCGTCGCCCGACACGATCGTCAACAAGATGAAAGAGACGGGCGTCACGACGGACGATCCATGCATCGCGGACCCGAACGATCCCAACAACCCGCCCAATCCGAAGCGCATCGACGCCTGGGCCGCAGTGAGCTCGATCCGCGGAAGCTGCACGTTTGACCCGGATGACCTGCACCCCCATCCGCCAGGAGGCGAATACGGCTACGGTAGCGGCCTGTACTTCGACCCGGTCCTGACGAATATGAGCCTGATGGTGGCGGGCTCGCCGAGCACCGAGGGCAGCGGCGTGGCGGACGTGTTCGTGCGGGAGGGCACCGACTGGATCTGCCAGATGCGGCTTTACCCCGGCGACACGACGGCGCAGCGGTTCGGCCACGCCGTGGCCATCGGCGCCGAGCGGATCATCGTCGGGGCGCCCTGGAGCAACTTGCCCGCGTACCGGGCCGGGGCCGCGTACATGTACCGTCGCGAAGGCCTGGCCTGGGTCCCGGAAACTCGGCTAATCCCCAGCGACGTGGCCGCGCAGGACTACTTCGGCACCGCAGTCGCCTTGACCACAGAGCGGGCCGTGATCGGCTCGCCGTATGACGATGACCAGGGCAGCAACTCGGGATCGGCTTACGTGTACCGCTTGCAAGGCACGAGTTGGGTCCCGGAGATCAAGCTGCTCTCCTTCAGCGGGGGTGATTCCAGCGACGAGTTCGGCAACGCCGTGTCGATGACCGCGGATCGCATCGTAGTCGGCGCGCATGCCGACGAGGGTGGCGGCTCGGTGTACGTCTATCGCCTGCAAGGCACCGCCTGGGTCCCGGAGGCGAAGCTCGTCGCGCCCGACCATGCCACCGCCGACGACTTCGGCGTCTCGGTCTGCCTGAACGGGAACCTGCTCGCGGTCGGTGCCGACCAGGACGACGACATGGGCAGCAATTCCGGTTCCGCGTACGTCTTCCGTCGCGAAGGCACGAGCTGGCTGTTTGAGGCCAAGGTGACTGCGCCGGACGGCGCCACCGAAGACCGGTTTGGCTCGTCGGTTTCCATCAGTGACGACCGGATGCTGGTCGGTGCGCCACAGGACGACGACTATGGTCCCGAGTCGGGCGCCACGTACGTGTTTGCACGCAACGCCGCCATGCAGTGGATGCTGTACACGAAGCTCGCGCCGCCGAGTGCCCAGCCGTTGGACCGTTTCGGCGGGGCGGTCGCCCTGTCCAACGGCGTCGCCGTGGCCACGGCCCCGGGGCGCGCGGCCTACACCGGCGCCGCGTACATCTTCGCCGTCGGCGGCGACTGCAACCACACCGCCTCGTGCGACCTGTGCGACATCGCCTTGGGGCTATCGCCGGACGCGAACAATAACGGCTTGCCGGACGAGTGCGAGTTCGACACGGACGGCGACGGCGTCGTGGACGCGGATGACAACTGTCCGTGGGTGTACAACCCCGACCAGGCGGACGCCGATGCTGACCACGTGGGCGACGCGTGTGACAACTGCCCCGCGGTTCCCAATCCGTACCAGGAAGACGCGGACAACGACGGCTTCGGCGACGCGTGCGACAACTGCCCCACGGTCTACAACTCGCTTCAATTGGACGAAGACCAGGACGGCGTCGGCGACGCGTGCGAGGTAGTGACCGGCGACGTCAATTGCGACGGGACCGTGAATTTCGGCGACATCAACCCATTCGTACTGCTGCTATCCAATCCGGCACAGTGGCAGCAGAACTACGTGGAGTGCCGGATGCTCAACGGTGACATCAACAGCGACGGCAGCGTCAATTTCGGCGACATCAACCCGTTCGTGAGCTGCCTGACGACCGGGCATTGCCCGTAGGAGGATTGAAACCATGTCTCTACCCAAGTCATTTCTGCTGATCTGTACTGTGGCTCTCTTCGAGGTCCCGTTTTCGGCGGCGCAGCAAATCCCGCCGCTGACCGAGCTGTCCGCGACAACGGGGTCCAACCCCGGCGCGGTGAACCTCGCGTGGCACACGCCGCTCTTTGACGACCCGGACCCCGCGCCAGGGTTCAACTGTCAGTACGAATACCGCGCCAGCGACGTGTCCATCGACAACTCGACGTGGGACCAGGCATTCCCGTTTGGCGGCGGCATTCCGGGGGTGGGCGCGCAGCTTGACGTCGTGTTCAAGCTCGATCTGGGAATCATCGCGGATCAAGTCGGCCAGGTCATCTATTGGGACAAGTACACGATGCACGCCTGGTTGAGTGTGTGGCACTTTTGGGACGACGTGGCGCTAATCCCGCTCCGCTCCTGGGTGCCGGGCGCGTACATCCAGTTCTTCGTGTACGACCAGAACGGGAGCTTAGTCAACTCCGGATGGGATCTCACCGGCCCGTACGGGCACGCCTCGTGGTACACCGGCGACCTGACCGACAGTCCGGACTGGCAAACGTACACGTTCGTGGTTAAGTGGAGCGCGGGAGCGGTTACACAGGGTCATGGCGTGATCGTGTGGGGCCATGCCGCACAGGACTCTCAGCAACGGTTAGTCGCCGAGCGGATCTCGCCCGCAGGCCCCGCTGGCTGGTGGAGCGACGGCGGTGGCATATACTACGGCTACCTGGACAATGTCGCCTATCAGTTCTACGTCCCGGCCGACGCGGTCGCGGCCGATGTCCCGGTGCAGCTCTACACGCCTTCGCAGGTCCCGCCGCCGGCCGGCATGAACCCCGGCGTGCCCGGCGCCATGGTCGCCTTCGCGCTGGAGAAGCCGGACGGCCCGTACTTGCAGCAGCCCATTGCGATCTCCATGGAATACCCGCCGTCGTTGCTGCTCCAGTACGGCGGCTTGGGTGAGTCGTCGTTGGTGGGGTACCGCTACGACTACAACATGTTCCGCTGGGTGCCACTGGAACTGCCGCCGATCGTCATCGACCGCCAGTACCACCGCTTCACGTTTGGCACGGATCAGCTTGGTCTGTTTGCGATCGCGGCCGAGGGCGACAGCGACCAAGATGGGCTGGGTAACGTCGAAGAAGGCGAGCGGTGGGGGACGAATCCCAACGTGACCGACAGCGATGGCGACGGGCTCACCGACGGCGACGAAGCATGGTTCACGCTCGGCGACCCGCTCGATCCGCTGAAGCTCCAGGGCAACGATCAGCACGGGGTCGGCCTGGAGCTTGAGCCGGGGCGCGGCTACTACATCGCCGGACGCATCACCGGCGGCGGGCAGCAATCCGACGTATCGAACTGCGTTTATGTCTATGCGGGCGGCTGGCAGAAAGGGGATCTGAACTGTGACTACGAGGTCGACTTTGGCGACATCAATCCCTTCGTGCTGGCCCTCTGCAATCCGGTCGTGTACGGACAGACGTACCCGGACTGCGACATAATGAACGGCGACATCAACAGCGACGGCAGCGTCGATTTCGGCGACATCAATCCGTTTGTGAGCTGCCTGACTACTGGCCACTGCCCGTAGGCGGAGCTGCGGCATTATTGGACGTTTCGAAGGGGTAGGGCAGGTGGAGTTCGCCATCGGCGAACGACACCTGCCGGGGTGGGGCATCGTAACGCCAACGCACAGGCAGGTCTCGCCCGCCCCAAGGGCCGGCTCGACCTGCCCTACCTGCTCGCTCGCGCATCGCCGGCCAACGGGCGCTCGCTGGCGCTTCGCGTTCTGATAGGCGCTCACAGTCCGCCTCGGCGGACTGCCCCCCCTACGATCTGGGTAAGTGTGCAATAAGTTCTTGTCTCTGCGGCCCGTGCCCGATATGTTGAGGGGAGGCGGCAAGAAGCGCCCCGTGGAACTAGCGCTCGCTTGCGCTTCGCGTTCTGAGATGGCGAGCTAACGTAGGAGGATCGTCCATGCCCCGATGGGTTTGTGCGGGTCTGGGTCTGATGAGTGCTGCGCTGGCGCTGGGCGACCAAGCCGTCCAGGACGCCGCGGCGCAATTGCAGCAGGCGTTTCCGCAGGTCCAGCTCTACACCGAGGGGGCCCGCTTGACCCGCGTGTGGGGCACGGCGTTCAGCTTCGGCGAGTCGCCCGAGCTTAGCGCGCATGAGTTCGTGCAGACCCACAGCAATGTGTTCGGTCTAATCGCCGACGAGCTGCTGCCCGGCAACTGCTTCGATGACCGCTATACGCAGCCGCTGATGTATGACCCCCAGACCGGCACGTACAAGTTCACGCTCGTGTATTACCGCCAGTACCGTGACGGCGTCCCGGTGTACAACGCCGATCTGCGGCTGTTGGTGCGGAACGAGGCCGACTACCCGCTGGTGCTGGCGGCTTCCAGCCTGCGCGACGTGGGCGGCTTCCGTGTTTCGGCGGATGCGGTGGCCCGCGCCGCCGACGGTCCGGCCCATGCCGCAGCCGTGGCGTTTGAGCCCGGTCTCTCGCGGTTCAGCGCTGCGGAGCTGGTGGTCTGGGCGGGCGTCGACGACATGCGCGTGGCGCCGCAGCTCGCGCTCACGTTCGTGGGCGAGGGCGTGTCGGGTAACAACGAGCCCAAGAAGTGGCGGCTGGTGTGCGACGCGACGACGGGCCAGATCCTGCACCGCGAAGACCTGATTCTCTTCACGGACGTCACCGGCAGCGTGCAGGGCATGGCCACCACCGGCCCGAAGTCGGACAACTGCGCCGACGAGGCCGCCACGCCGATGAAGTACGCCACGGTGAGCATCAACGGCGGCGGCACCGTGTACACCGATGAGAACGGGAACTTCACGATTCCGAACGAGGGGACCACGCCGGTCAGCGTGCAGTCCTTCATGGCCGGCCACTATTTCGTGGTGGACAACCGGGCCGGCGACGAAGAGACGCTCGCCCTCGACGTCACGCCGCCGGGGCCGGCCGATTTTCTGCACAATGCGGCGAACAGCGATCCGTCGGTGCGGTCGCAGGTGAACGGGTACGTGCAGGCGAACGTGGTCCGCGACTGGGTGCTGGTGCAGAATCCGTCATATAACGTCATCTCGGCGCAGACGAGCTTCCCGGTCCGCGTGAATCGCATGGACGGGTATTGCCCCGGCAACGCCTGGTACGACGGGGGCGGGATCAACTTTTGCAGCGCCAGCAGCCCTTACCCGAACACCGCCTTCTCCAGCGTCATCTACCACGAGTACGGACACCACGTCGTCGCGTGCGGCGGCAGTGGCCAGGGCCAGTACGGCGAGGGTATGTCGGACTGCGTGTCCGTGCTGATCCTCGACGATCACGTGCTCGCCTGGGGCTTCCTGGGGAACTGCAACTCCGGCCTGCGCGACGCGCAAAACAACTGGCAGTACCCGTGCGTCGGCGAGATTCACGATTGCGGAAATCTGCTCTCCGGCTGCATCTGGAGCACGCGCAACGCGCTGGCCGTGACTGAACCCACGGACTACCTGGCCATTCTCTCCCAATTGACGCTCAACAGCGTCCCCTTGCACGCCGGGGACCTGATCACCCCGCAGATTACCATCGACTTGCTGACGCTGGATGACGACGACAGCGATCTCTACAACGGCACGCCGCACTACGCGGAGATCAACGCCGGCTTCAGCGCGCACAACATGGCGGCCCCGCCGGTGCAGCCGCTCGCGTTCCGCTTCCCCGACGGTCGGCCGGAGCTCGTCAACCCGACCGGCGGGACCACGCTGCGTGTGCAGGTGGCGGCGCTCAGCGCGGAGCCTCAACCGGGCACCGGGCTGTTCTACTACAAGATCGACGGCGGCACCTATACCAGCGTGCCGATGCAGGAAGTCGCGCCCAACGAGTACGACGCCGTGTTCCCCGCGGCCGCCTGCGGCAGCGTGGTCCGCTACTACTTCAGCGCGCAAACGACGACGGCCCAGACCGTCTACTGCCCCTTCAGCGCGCCGGCGGCCGTGTACCAGACGCTCAGCGGCTACGGCCAGACCGCGGTGTTTGAGGACGACCTGGAGACGAACCAGGGCTGGACCGTCGGCGACGTCGACGACACCGCCGTCACCGGCATCTGGACACGCAACGTGCCGCAATACACCTTGGCGCAGCCCGGCGAAGACCACACCCCGGCGCCGGGCACCAAGTGCTGGGTGACGGACTACCGCGCCGGCGCCAACGCCGGCGACTTCGACGTCGACGGCGGCAAGACGACCGTCCAGACGCCCGTGTTCGACCTGTCCGCCTACACCCAGGGCACGATCAGCTATTGGCGTTGGTATTCGAATGACGCGGGCGATCATCCCAATGCCGACACCTTCCGCGTCGACATCTCGAGTGACGGCGGCGGCACCTGGGCGAACGCCGAGACGGTGGGCCCCGCCGGGCCGGAGGCCTCCGGCGGCTGGTTCTACCACGAGCTGTACGTAACCGAGTATGTAGCGTTGACCAGCCAGATGCGATTGCGTTTCGTCGCCGAGGACGCGGGTGCGCCGTCGATTATCGAGGCGGCGGTGGACGACTTCCGCGCCGCGGGCGTGGACTGCAGCCCGCCGTTCGCGCTCGGCGACCTGAACTGCGACGGCGCGCTGGACTTCGGCGACATCAACCCGTTCGTGCTGGCGCTGACCGACGCGGCCGCCTATGCGGCGGCTTTTCCGAATTGCGACATCAACCTGGCCGACATTAACGGTGACGGGAGCGCTGACTTCGGTGACATCAACCCGTTCGTGGCGCTCTTCAGCGGTAAGTAACGCGACCCGACCCGGTTCGGCCGAGTCAGCGCCGACATTATGGGACGTTGCAACTGGCGAAGGCACACGAGGGAGGATCGCGGCGGGCGGGGTGTGCGCTGGACGAATCCCGGCCAGTACGCAACAAGTTCTTGTTTCTGGAAAGCGTGTCCGATATGGTGCGGGTAGGCGGCAGGAAGCACATGTTCTGCTTCTCCGTGGCGAGCAAACCTTAGGAGGATGACGCATGCCTCGATCGGTCTCTCTGTGTCTCGTATTCGCGTGTACTGCCCTGGCGTTGGCCGGCCCTGTCGTGCAGGATGCCGCGGCGCAACTCCAGCAGGCGTTTCCGCAGGTCCAGCTTTATACCGAGGGGGCGCGCCTGACCCGCGTGTGGGGCACCGCGTTCAGCTTCGGCGAGTCGCCCGAGCTCAGCGCGCATGAGTTCGTGCAGACGTACAGCGGCGTCTTCGGCGTGACGGCGGACGACCTCTTGCCCGGCAACGGGTTCAACGACCTCTACACCCTGCCGCTGATGTACGACCCGGCGCGGGGCAGCTACAAGTTCACGCTCGTGTACTACCGCCAGTACCGCGACGGCATTCCCGTCTACAACGCCGACCTGCGGCTCTTGGTGCGCAACGAGGCCGATTACCCGCTCGTGCTCGCGGCATCCAGCCTGCGCGACATCGGCGATCTGCGCGTTTCGGCCGGTGCCGTGGCGAATGTCGCCGAAGGGGCGGCCCGCGCGGCGGCGGTGGCGTTCGAGCCGGGCCTCTCGCGGTTCAGTGAGCCGGAGCTGGTGATCTGGGCCGGCGTCAATGACATGCGCGTCACGCCGCAGCTTGCGCTCACGTTCGTGGGCGAGGGCGTGTCGCGTAACAACGAGCCCAAGAAGTGGCGGCTGGTGTGCGACGCGACGACGGGCCAGATCCTGCACCGCGAAGACCTGATTCTCTTCACGGACGTCACCGGCAATGTGAAGGCCGTGGCGACCACGGGCCCGAAGCCGGACAACTGCAACCCCGAGTTTGCCGTGAACATGAAATGGGCCAAGGTGAGCATCACCGGCGGCAGCACGGCCTACGCCGACGCGAACGGGAATTTCACAATTCCAAACGGCGGCACCACGCAGGTCACCGTGCAGTCTTTCATGGCGGGCCAGTACTTCACCGTGGACAACGTAGCCGGCGCCGAAGAGACGCTGTCCCTGAACGTGGTTCCGCCGGGGCCGGCGAACTTCGTCCACAATGCGCTCAACACGACGGAGGCCCTGCGGGCCCAGATGAACGGCTACGTGCAGGCCAACGTGGTCCGCGATTGGGTGCTGGTGCAGAACCCGCTGTATCCGACGATCGCGAGCCAGACGAACTTCCCGGTGAACGTGAACCGCACGGACGGCTACTGCCCGGGCAACGCCTGGTACGACGGCAGCTCAATTAACTTCTGCAGCTCGAGCGGCTCCTACCCGAATACGGCCTACTCCAGCGTGGTCCACCATGAATATGGACACCACATCGTAGAATGCGGCGGCAGCGGACAGGGGCAGTACGGCGAGGGCATGGGCGATGCGGTGTCCGTCGTGATCCTGGACGACCACATCGTCGGCTACGGCTTCTTCGGCGACTGCAACTCGGGTCTGCGCGACGCGGAGAACACGCTGCAGTATCCGTGCACCGGCGAGATTCACGCCTGCGCGCCGTTGCTCTCCGGGTGCATCTGGGATACGCGCCAGGAGCTGGGGATCACCGACCCCAACAACGCGCTGGCGATTATCTCGGACTTGACGCTGAATAGCGTCCCGCTGCACAGCGGCGACCTGATCACGCCGCAGATCACCATCGACTTTCTCACGCTGGATGACAACGACGGCGACATCAGCAACGGCACGCCGCACTATGTCGAGATCGCCACCGGCTTCGGGAACCACGCCATGGACGCCCCGCCCCTCCAGTTGCTGGCGTTCAGCTTCCCGAATGGCCGCCCGGAGTTCGTCAGCCCTGCGGGCGGGACCACGGTCCGCGTCCAGGTCTCGGCGCTCAACGGCACGCCGCAGCCGGGCACGGGCATGTTCTACTACAAGATCGGCGGCGGCAGCTACACCAGCGTGGCGATGCAGGTCGTTTCGCCCAACGTGTACGATGCCGTGTTTCCCGCGACCACTTGTGCCACCGCCATAAGCTACTACTTCAGCGCCCAGACGACGGCCGGGCAGGTCGTCTACAACCCCAGTGATGCGCCGGCGACCGCATATTCAACGAAGAGCGGCTACGACCTGATTGTGCCGTTCGAGGACGACATGGAGACCGACAAGGGCTGGACCGTCGGCGACACCGGCGACACGGCCACGACCGGCATCTGGACCCGCAACATCCCGCAGGCCACGCCGGCCCAACCTGGCTCCGATCACACGCCCAGTCCGGGCGTGATGTGCTGGGTCACGGACTATCGCGCCGGCGGCAGCATCGGCGACTACGACGTGGACGGCGGCAAGACGACCGTCAAGACGCCAATCTTCGACCTGTCCGCGTACAGCGCCGTCACCATCAGCTACTGGCGCTGGTACTCCAACGACGAGGGTTCGTCCCCGAACGCGGATACGTTCCGGGTCGACATCTCCAGCAATGGCGGCAGCACGTGGATCAATGCCGAGACGGTCGGCCCGTCCGGCCCGGAGACCAGCGGCGGCTGGTACTACCACGCGTTTAACGTGGGCAGCTACGTGCCGCTGACGAGCCAGATTCGGCTGCGCTTCGTCGCGGAGGACGCCGGCTCGGGCTCGATCATTGAGGCCGCGGTGGACGACTTCCGCATCGAGACGGTGGACTGCAACCCACCGGCGTTCGATCCCGGCGACCTGAATTGCGACCACGCGGTGGACTTCGGCGACATCAATCCGTTCGTGCTGACGCTCACCGACCCGGCGGGGTACGCCGCCCTCTATCCCGACTGCGACATCAACTTGGCGGACATTAACGGCGACGGCAGCGTGGACTTTGGCGACATCAATCCGTTCGTCAACCTGCTGACCGGCCTGTAGCAGCGGTGGGTTAAGCACCGCCCAGTGGCATTTGTGAAAGCCCCGGCCCAGCGCGACCGGGGCTTTCTTTTGCGCGCGCACGGCTTGCACGCGTGCCACACGCGTACGCCCGATAAACTTGGGCGCGATATTCATTGACTTTAGCCGCATAAGGTTCTAATTTCAGTACTTGTGGGTGATGCCCCGTCGCGTCTGTCACCCACCGTTCATGCCGCCAGCACGCCGCCGGCGGCACCCTGCCTTATGCCGCGAGGACGAGCCATGAAGCTTCCCACTGTATCGATTACGACTTTGCTGGCCGGTCTGGTTGCTGTGACCGTGGTTTGCGCCGATGTCGTCCCGATCGGGGACACTGCGTACCAGCGTTACGAATGGCGGGCCAGCACATTCGCGGCGAGTGCCCAGCACCAGGCCGCACTGGCCGTTTATCCGGACGGGCAATCGGTCGCGGTATGGTCCAGTCGCCGGCAGCTCGGCGGTCGCGCCGGCGTGTACGCGCAGCGGTTCGACGCGGACGGCGTCGCCCGCGGCGGCGAGACGGCGCTTGGGCTCTGGACACAGTCGCACCAGACGGAACCCGCCGTCGCCGTCGACCCGCGCGGCATTACCTGGTGCGTCTGGCAGTCGTTCGGCCAGGACGGCTACGCGGGTGCTATCATCGCCCGCCGGTTCGATGCCGACTTCAATGGCGGCTCGGAAATCGCCGTCAACCAGCAATCCCAGGGTCATCAAACGCAGCCGGCGCTCGCGCCATTGCCCGGCGGCGGCGCGGTCATCGCCTGGACGTCGCAGGCCACGGGGCGCGACCCGGTCCAGGTGTGGGCCCGTATGCTGAGCGCGGACGGCGAGCCGCTGGGCGACGAATTCGCCGTCAGCGCCCAATCAGCCCGCTATGAAACCACCCCAGGTGTCGCGGTCGGACGCGACGGCCGCTTTGCGGTCGTCTTCAGCGTGTTCGATGAAAACATGGACCCGGCCGGCATCCGCATGCAGCGTTTTGCGGCCGACGGCCGGCGGATCGGCGATGAGATCGCGGTCAGTGGCCCGCACAAGGCCAGTCAGATCGAGCCGATGATCGCCGCGACCCGCGACGGCTACCTCGTCGCTTGGCTGGATGCCGAGAGCGACGGGGACGACTACGGCGTCCTGGCCCGGCGCTTCGACCGCGAAGGTCAGCCGTTGTGCGACCCATTCGTGGTGAACACCACGCGGCCGGGCCCGCAGAACGCCGCCGCGCTCGCAGTCGCGCCGGACGGCCGGCTCACGATTTCGTGGAATAGCAGCGACGGCGACAAGAGCGGCGTGTTTGCTCAGTCGTTCGCGGCGGACGGCACACGCCAGGGTGCGGAGTTCCGCCTCACCCACTGTGTCAAGGGCGACCAGGCCATGCGGCCGGCGGCGGCGACGCAACGCCTGGCGTACGGCCCGCGCGGCGAGCTGCTCTGCGTCTGGAACGGCAACGCCGAGCTCGGCGACGAGACCAGCGTTAACGTCACCCTGCTGACAGCACGGCCGCTCGAGCTCGCCGGCCGCGCGCAGGGCGTGACCGAGGGCATGCAGCCGGCGGACCTGGTCGTCGCTAGCGCCGACGGCCCGTCGCCGCACATCCCGCCAACGTTTGACCCGCGGAGGATCGACTACGGCGAGCGCGAGATCAGTCGGGACGCGACTCGTTTCGGGTTTGACGCGATTCTGGACACGGGCTGGACGCCGCCCGACCCGCACATGGCCGTCGGTCCCAACCAGATCGTGGCCATGACGAACGGCGCGATCGCGTTCTTCGACAAGGACGGGACCAAGACGTTCCAGGACGAGATCGAGAACAGCTACGGGTTCTGGGGCAGCGTTGGGGCCACGGGGTTCGTGTTCGACCCCGAGGTGCTCTACGACGAGCTCAGCGGCCGCTTCTTCGCGATGGCGGCCGAGGCCTACGCGCCGCCCGGCTCGTCAAAGTCGTACGTGCTGGTGGCCGTCTCCGACGATTCCGACCCAAACGGCAACTGGTACAAGTACCGCTTTGACACGACGGCCCTGGCCGGCAACCTCTTCGATTCACCCAACATCGGCGTGGACGCTACCACGATGTACATCACCGGCGATGGGTTCGGCATCAGCTCGAATTACCCGGTCTACACCTTCGACAAGGCGTCGCTGCTGGTCGGGGCTCCCCCCGCGATCCAGAAGTCGCTGACCCTGCCCACCTCGACCCAGTCGGCCGGCATTCCGCCGGTCGCCTACGACGACCCGCCCGCGTACTACATGATCGAGCACCAGGAAGGAACCAACCGGACGGCGGTGCGCTTGATCGCCCTGCGCGATCCGCTCGGTTCGCCGTTCTTTACTTACTACAACTTGACCGTGCCCGCCTACAGCGATCCGGAGGATCCGCCGCAGAAAGGCACCAGCGTCCGGCCGGAGACCTTTGACTCGCGTTTCTGGAGCACGGCGTACCGCAACGGCTATCTGTGGGCCACGCAGCACGTCAACAGCAGCAGCGTCCGGGCCCGCTGGTACCAGATCAACATGAACGGCTGGCCCACCTCCGGAAACAACCCACTGCTCGTGCAATCCGGCGAGATCGCCCCCGGCCTCACCGTGCGGACGTTCTTTACGGCGATCACGGTGAACGAGCGCGGCGATGCGGCGATTACCTGCTCGCGCAGCTCGCCGACCGAGTACATCTCGATGTTGACTGCCTTTCGGTACGCGACCGATCCGCTGGGCACGCTCCGTGCACCGGTCATCCACAAGACCAGCTCGGGGGGGGACACCAGCGGGCGGTGGGGCGACTACGGGGCGGTCAACCCGGATCCGGCCATGTCGAACGTGCTGTGGGCGCACCACGAGTACGGGCTGAGCGGCAACTGGCGGACGTGGATCGCGCAGCTCGTGCTGCCGCGCGGCGACCTGAACTGCGACGGGGTCGTCGATTTCGGCGACATCAACCCGTTCGTGCTGGCGCTCGCCGATCCGGCGGGCTATGCCGCCGCGTATCCCGGCTGCCCGCTGGAGAACCGCGACATCAACGGTGACGGCCTGTGCAACTTTGCCGACATCAACCCGTTTATCGCGCTGCTGAGCGGGCTGTAGCGGCCCGCGCCTCGCGTGGCCGATCGCCGGGCAAGATGCGGAGCAGCGCGTCGCCTTCGGTCGTGGTGCCTTTAGGGCAGATGTGTACCTTGCGATCCAGATGTTGTAAAATGAACGTTCAGGGAAGAGGCGGCGATGGTCGTGTCACGCTCGCCCCATTTCCCCTTTTTGCAGGAGGCAGTCATGCGTCGCTGTGCTCGCGTAGGATTGGCGTGGGGATTGCTGGTCGTTTTGGTCGCTCCGGTCTGGGCCCAACTGACGGACGCGGACATCGCCGCCCTCCAGGCCCAAGGCGAGCGCGAAGGGTGGGGGTTTACGGTCTCCAAGAACCCGGCGACGGAATATTCCCTGAAGGAACTCTGCGGGCTCGTCATTCCCGAGAACTGGGCCAAGGGCGCGAAATTCGATCCGTGCACGCCGCGGCGCGACCTGCCGCCGGACTGGGACTGGCGCGCCCCGCCTTACACGCTCCCGCCCGTCCGAAATCAGGCGAGCTGCGGGAGCTGCTGGGCGTTTGGCACGCTCGGGCCGCTCGAGTGTAACATCGCGATCCTGGACGGTAACGTCGTCGATCTGTCCGAGCAGTGGCTGGTCAGTTGCAACAGCGACGGTTGGGGCTGCAACGGCGGGTGGTGGGCACACGACTATCTCCAGTGGAAGACCGATCCCTGCGGCGGCACTGGCGCCGTGCCGGAATCGGCCTTCCCCTATGTCGCGTGGGACGCGCCGTGCAACTGCCCGTATCCGCACGATTACCTGATCAGCGACTGGGTCTTCATCGGCAATGAATACAGCGTCCCTCCGACGGCCAACATCAAGCAGGCCATCTACGATTACGGTCCGGTCTCGGTGGCGTGCTATGTGAATTCCGCCTTCCAGGGCTACAGCGGCGGCATCTTCGGCCTCAACGGCAGCGGCTGCGGCGGCGGCTCGTGCAACCACGCCGTCACGCTGGTCGGTTGGGATGACAACGGCGGCACCAACGGGTACTGGATTATGCGCAACTCCTGGGGCGCCGGCTGGGGCGAGGGCGGGTACATGAAGATCACCTACGGCTGCTCCAGCATCGGCTATGCCGGCTGTTACATCGTCTACCAGGGCATGGGCGGCCTCGATGTCACGCCGGCCGACGGGCTGAATGCGAACGGTCCGGCCGGCGGCCCGTTCACGCCGAATAGCATCGTGTACACGCTCGAGAACACGAGTGGGGTTCCGGTCAACTACAACGTGACCCACGCGGCACCCTGGCTGACCGTGACCAACGCTTCGGGCAGCCTGGCGGGCCATGCCACCGTGCAGGTCACCGTATCCATCAACGCCGGGGCTAATTCGCTGCCCGAAGGCCGCTATACCGACACGCTCGGGTTCGTCAACCTCACCAACCACCGGGGCGATACCACGCGCGACGTCCGGCTCCAGGTCGGCGCCCCGGTGCAAATGTTCAAGTTCAACATGGATGCGAACCCCGGCTGGGCCACGCAAGGTCAGTGGGCCTTTGGCCAACCGACCGGCCAGGGCGGCGGTCAGCACGGCCATCCCGACCCCAGCAGCGGATTCACGGGGAGCAACGTATACGGGGTCAACCTCAGCGGCGACTACTCGACGACGTACGGCGGCCCGTACTACCTGACTGCGGGCCCGCTCAATCTGGGCAATGCGAAGGACGCCGTGCTGTACTTCAAGCGCTGGCTGAACAGCGACTGTCCGCCTTACGTGTACAACATGCTGGAGGCATCCGCCGACGGCAGCTCGTGGAGCACACTCTGGTCGAACCCATGGTTGACGGTGGTCGCGGAGAATGCCTGGTCGTCATGCACGTACGACCTGCCGGCCGCTCTCAACTACCAACCGACCGTCTACGTCCGCTGGGGCTACCGCATCTCCAACGGCGCCTGGGCGTACTCGGGCTGGAACATCGATGACGTGGAGATCTGGGCCTTCGGCCAGCCGCCAGAGTTACTGGGCGACATGAACTGCGACGACGCGGTGAACTTCGGCGACATCAACCCGTTTGTGTTGGCGCTCACGAATCCGGCTGCGTATGCGCAGGCTTTTCCAGGCTGCGACATCAATCACGCCGACATCAA
>Ga0315291_10001803_pt1 | contig 28371 bp, 32 predicted proteins | sample YL17G12_20_MG_FD_203070 | JGI IMG/M metagenome (GOLD analysis project Ga0315291, IMG submission 203070) | Sediment microbial communities from Yellowstone Lake, YNP, Wyoming, USA - YL17G12_20 | ecosystem: Environmental > Aquatic > Freshwater > Lake > Sediment | place: USA: Wyoming | collected...
GTCGGCGACAACTTTCTTGCCCATAATAATCACGTCGCTGGTGTAGACGACTCCGTCGACCACAATTCGGCCGAAATCATACGACTCGATCAGTTCCGTCAAGCCGCCTAAACCAGATTCAATACCACAAGAGATCTTCCCGAAATCGGCGCTATGGATTAACGCCGACCACTGAGATGTAAACACCACTCGAACGCCTCAAGGAAAAACTCGCGTGGACGGTGTTCTTCTACGGAGGGGTAATATCCAACCTCGATATCCTGCCCTCAGGCAGCAATCATGAAGGACACGGACGATCTCACTCACAAATTGCTGAGGTTGCTTGGGATCACTCGGACACGACCAACGAAGAAAGCTGAGCACGGCAAGCAGGCAAATGATGAAGAGCTGATTGTGACGGAGGGCACAGTAGCTGACGAGGAGGCTGGACGACCTACGCAACGAGGGTACGAGCTCTTGGCAATGTACGGGTTCTCAGCCAGTTACCCGAACAACGCGCGCCTTGAACTCAATCCAAAAGCGAGAAGAGAGAAGGGCGACGTAGTCTTCCATCTCGAAGAAGGCTTCAGGGGTTTTCTCTCATGGGGAAGTCTTGAAGAAGCAAGAAAGCGATATGCCACTGCAGCTGCTCAAGCATCTGCCAGCATCGAGCATTCGGTGAAGACCACGCGAGCGAAACTGAATGGAACCCCTGAGACTAAGAGCTTAAAGATCCAAGGTCATGATGCTGTCTACACTCACGCACGGATGTTCGTCGAACGTGGCGGCTTCCCGTTCGGCACACGTCGAGTAACGCAGGACGCGCACTCTATGCACCTGCAATGCGATGACTCGGGCAGGTACTATGTGGTGTACGCTTTCGCGCGGCCTGAGACGTCCGAACAGGTGGGAAAGATCTTAGAACCGATAATGTCTTCCCTGAAGTGCCATATGACCTAGGCTTGGCGTTTTCCTGCTTCTCGGACAACACCCCAGATCTTACTTTCGACATCTGCGGGCAACGCTGAATGCGGGTGGGATGCGAGTATCCTATTCACTGCCTCACGAGCCCGAGCTTCAACGCTCTTCTCTCCTCTCTCATGCCATTGAGACCAAGTCGTCCTGTCCAAGATCTGCGCCATCCAGAGTTCCGCTCTGAAATGCTTCAGTGAATGCTTGGTGCCGAGGAAGCTACCGCCAGGCTCTATACTCTTGATCAGGTCAGTGGCAATCTTCTCTGCTGTGACACTAACTCCGTCGAGAGTCCTCCTCGCAAATCCCACGATCTCCTCGTCCAAGACGAACTGCTCGTAACTCATAGTGTTCAGCGAGTCGACCATGGCCATTCCTGCCCAGCTCCTCGTGAATTCGCTGATGCATGCCACGCATATGGGCAATTAGTCGAGAGACCTACAGAAATCAAAGAAGCACTGAAGAATGCGTTCGACTCAGGTAAACCCTCGATAATGGATATTAGAATTGACCCTGACGAAGTGCCGGCCGGCGCGATCAAACGCTTTGAGACACTAGTGAAGAAGCATCCCGAACTGGATCACAAGAGGATACCGACCCCTATGTTCCCCAAGAAGGCAGCATAGAGAAGAAACCTCTCCATCTCGAGGGACTAGAAGCCGAAGTGCGGTGCAGACGCACTGCGACTACGCTTTGTACTGCGGCTCTTCGCACAGCTCGACGGTAATGTTGTCTGTCGTCTCGGGCTTGGTGAAGATTATCTTCACGCCATGAGCGCCTATCTTAGGGGCCTCACCAGCGAAATCCACGCCTTGCTTTCTCATTCTCTCTACCTCTGACTCGATATCATCTGTGCTTAGGGAGATGTGGTGAATCCCCTGGCCACGGGTTTGAAGGAATTTGCTCTGAGGAAGGCTCGGGTCTAATGGCTCGATTAGCTCTATCTCGCCGTCCCCCACAGGCACGAACGCCACTCTTGCCTTGCCCTCCATAGCAGTCTTAACTGTGGTAGGCTTCAGACCGAATATTCTCTCGTAGATCCTTATCGTATCATCTAGATTGTAAACGATCACGCCAACATGATTGAGTCTCTTGATCATCTTGGATGCACACCGCACTATCTGATTCGCAGGTCCTACTTCTTCGTTTCCGCTTTGGCAAGTTCCTGGAGAACCGTTATGATCCCTGAATGATCGTATTCGCCGCGTCCCCATACCTTCATCGCGCCCATCATCTCATGGATGAGGCTGGTGACTGGAAGAGGCACTCCGTATTCGGATCCAGCTGCAAGAGCAATTCCCAAGTCCTTGTAGTGTAGCTTAGTCTTGAAACCCGGTTTGAAGTCCCCTTTGAGAATGAGCGGTCCTCTCGCATCAAGGACACGCATTGCGTATCCTCCGGCTATTACCTTGAGAACAGTCTCCGGGTCGACTCCTGCCTTTGTGCCAAGTACGAGCGCTTCGCTAGCCGCTTCCAAAACGCCCGCGACGAGTATCTGGTTGCACGCCTTGACCACCTGTCCCGATCCAACGCCGCCACAGTAGACGATGTTCTTACCCATCGCTTGGAAGATTGGTAAGCAGTCGTCGAAGACCTTCTTCGCTCCGCCGACCATTATCGTGAGCGTGGCTTCAATTGCGCCTTTCTCTCCTCCGCTGACAGGCGCGTCGACGATACGAATGTCTTTTGTTTTTGCAACTTCTGCCAGCTTCTTCGATGTGACAGGAGAGATAGTGCTCATGTCAACGTATGTTGATCCCCGTTTGATTCCCTCGAAAATTCCACCCGGGCCCAGTGCGGCTTTTTCCACGTCCGGCGAGTCGGGCAACATGGTAATGATCAGATCGCTCTTCTCAGCAACCTCTTTGGACGAACGCGCGACTTTGGCACCTGCTTTCTCAAGCTCTCTGACCGGGGCATCGACAACATCGTAGACGACCAATTCATGACCAGCCTTGATCAGGTTCTTCGACATCGGCTTGCCCATTATTCCAAGTCCTACGAAGCCAATCTTCGAACCCATAACAATGTGCCTCTGAACTGCAGCTTGGAATGACTTCGAAGGTCTTTAAGCATATACGTTAAAGATCCCAGGTCCGAGATCTGGACTCGATGTTCCTTTAGCTCCATGAGCAAAAGAGAAAACCTGCTCTCTCTGCCGAGGACTATGTAATCCAGCCGAAGAGTCCTGAGTCTTGGCAGAAGATGATACGCGGATCCACCGCCATAACTCATCTGGGAATGAGAGTACGTGATCTAGATAACGCAATCAACAGGTTGAAGGCTGCTGGAGCAACCATGATCAGTGAACCATTCACGGTCGCGAAGGAAACGACGAAGATAGTCTACGTCGCGAACAAGGTTAGTCCTAGGATAGCGTACGCAAAGAAACCAGGCAAGAAGGCTTGGAGGATTGCCGTTTTCAAAGATCCTGACGGCGTCATCATAGAGCCCGTCGAGCGATAGTGGCGGAATGCTGATCTTCTCTCATCCCGCAGCTTTGGCCCTAAGTGAATTCGAGAGAAACGCAATCTGCGCCGCGTCTTCAGTCCAATCCAGGTACTTGAAGGCTTCATACAAGCCAGTGCCAACCGCGACAACTCCATGTCCACTCAATAGTGCCGAGTGTAGGGTCTGGTCGGAAAACGCCTTAGTGACCAGTTCAGCGAGTTCAATCGAGCCTGCGGGCGCAAAGGCCAGCAATGGTACCCTCTTCAAGATGAAACGCCCGGGGCCTGAGACCATCGGAAGCTCTTGATTTGCGACGGCGTATGAAGTAGCGTATGGCGGGTGTGCATGCAAGACTGCGCCGACATCAGGCCTGACCTTGTATATGCCCAAGTGGAGTCTGAACTCTATGGAAGGCTTCCGAACACCGTCCACATGATTCCCATTAAGATCGATCACAACAACGCTCGATTCAGGGTCCAGAGTGCCAAATGCCATGCTTGTGCCCGTAGACTTGACGCATACGTGATTTGTTCTAGGGACTCGGGCGCTCATGTTGGCACTGCTGCCGGGCGACCAGCCCTTAGTCGAGGCCAACTGCATGAGTCGGCAGATCTCTTTCCTCAGCTCCTCGTACAAGCTGTTGACCACATCTCTACTGGCCAACGGCGGGTATATTCATTCTTCTAGGGTAGTTGTAGGTGCAAATCGAAACAGATCGATAAAGGGAATCTGCAGAAAAGAGATGAAGCCGAGTCGCCTGCCCGTTTCCTGTTTCCGAGACATCGTCGATGGACGTATGAACACTAGCCAATGGGCGCTCGAAGGAGCTCGAGCTGGCCTCGACGGGATAGATCTGAGCGTGCTCTTCCAGAAAAGCGGGGACCCTGCGTACCTAGACAAGACACGTCAAGAGATCGAGGAAGCGGGAATTCAGGTTGCTATGGTAACCACTTACCCGGATTTCACACAACCGACCCTGCTGAACGCGAACGCCGTCTCATTTGGTTACAGGAAGATATCGTCACAGCGTCAAGGTTAGGCACAGATCTACTTCGCGTAACTGCGGGACAAGCTCATTCAAACGTGGGGCGGACTGAAGGCATTGATTGAGCTGTCCACGGGCTAACCAGGGTAATGGAGTTTACTCGAATATTCGGTCAAATTGGCAGTTACCGTTGAGGCACCCGAAGCACTTGCGATCTGCTGCGCGAATATTCCGATTGCGCCTGAGCCCATGACTAGCACGACACCTCCGGGCTCTATGAGCGTTCTCTTACTTGCGTGCATTGCCATGCCGAATGGTTCCAGAAGGGCACTCTGTTCGTAGGATACACCTGTCGGCGATCTGTACGCGATGATCTCTGGAACCACGGCGTACTTCGCAAAGGTGCCCTCCACGGTCTGCAGTCCAGAGATCAACATGGTCTGGTAGACATGCACATTTCCAGTCTTGCAGTAGTAGCAGATTCCGCGCGGAATGTGGGAATCTCCCGCTACGTTGTCGCCCGGCTGTAGGGATTTCACTTCCGTTCCGATTTCGACGACCTTACCTGAGAATTCGTGACCCACGGTCATTGGCAGTGGAGTCTTCCAACGCGTAGTCTGTTCGTCCCAGCGGCATATGTGAAGCTCTGACCCGCATATCGGGGTGGCCTTGATCTCGACTGGGACCTGTGATGGCCTAATCTTCGGCTCCTGATTCTCCCCAACAACCTCGCGCTCCGGTTCAATCTTCCTAACAGCTTTCATCATGATGATGAAACGCAAGAGCCACGCAGTACTAGCTTTAAACCATGTTCTGGCGAACCTGATGGCGTGATCCAAGTGCCGCACTTCAAAGACATAGCAATCGAAGCCTCAAAAAAAGCCGGAAAGATACTGATGGAGAACTTCGAGAAGAAGAAACAAGTTCACCAAAAGGAAGCGAAGGAACTCGTTACGAACGTTGACGTCGAATCTGAAGGCGTCATCTTGAAAACCATCAGAGAGAAGTTTCCGAGCCACAAATTCGAATCCGAGGAACTTGGCAAGGAGAAATACACAGCAGAAGACTACGTGTGGATTGTGGACCCGCTTGACGGCACACACAATTACGCCTATGGGGTACCATTCTTCAATACCTCGATCGCGCTGGCTCGCGGCGGCCAATTGATTGTTGGCGCAATATACGACCCAGTTCACGACAAGATGTACTATGCGGAGAGAGGCAAAGGTGCATTCTTGAACGGGCAGCCAACTCATGTGTCTGACAGAGGTAAGTTGAGCGACGCCCTGCTCCTGTACGACAATCAGTTCCACAAGAGAGACGATATGTTCCCGAACCTGCAGAGACTTTACCCGAGGATCTTCACAGTGCGAATCTCCGGCTCAGCAGCTACCGATGCTTGCCTAGTCGCGTCTGGAGTTGCAGATGCAAGGATATGGCACAAGACGAAAGTCGTTGATGTTGCGGCCGGAGTTGTGATTGTCGAGGAGGCGGGAGGCAAGGCCACCGACTTCAAGGGCAATCCGTTGCAGTTGGGCGCAACGGAGGTCATAGTCTCGAATGGAAAGATCCTTCCGGAACTAGTAGCCACGCTGAGGGTCTAGTAACTATCGCGAAACACGCAAGATGCACAAACAGAAATAGCAATCAGCGACCAACGTTTCAGGGCGATCTTGACTTCAACCATCTTGGCTGCAAGTTTGATAGGCTCGACAATGCGCAGTTCGTCTGCTATTCAAACATGACGATAAAGGCCGACGAAAGTTCAGCATAGTGCACCTGATCTGACCCTCACAACTGGTCATACGGGTATTCCCTGTTCAAGCAGGATGATCGCCAAAAAAACCACGACCGTTGATTAGGCGACTAGTATACTATGAGATCGTTCATACGAGAATCGATGAAGCGAAGACCTCCGTCTGACCCTAACAATTCCTCGAGCCGGGCCCTTCGCTATTGATCTGCGACAGCGCTGCAGCAGTTCTTTTCACTACATCAGGAGCCATAAGAACGCAGGTAGACTCTCAAGTCCTCGTTAAGTGCCGAGGGCAGAGGCAGGTCTTTCATGGTAGCTAGACCTGGTGCGGCATTTAACACCTTAGGGATCATGTTGAGTACGACTGCGACTGTTCCGACATCTCCATGGACTCCGCCGATGATTTTCTGGTTCACGTTGGGAATTCCCTCGATCGAGATCGCATCGTATTCCTCCTCTACCAGTGCGTTCGCAATAAACTCCAGTACTATGACTGGCTTCCCGCCTTTGATTCCGTGCGCCAAGCTCTTCAAACCCGCGACACAGCCGGGCTTAACTGTGGTGTATGGAGTCGTTGTCTCTTTCTTGGCTATGACAGGTTCAGGTGGGAACTCTACTATTGAATCGAGCGTCCATCCAAGAGCCGCGGCGATATGAGCTATTGACTCAACTAGACCTACGTGCCCGGTTATGACCTTCTCACGAATACTCTTCTCGAATTGTTCGGGAGCAAGACCCGTCCCAATTTTCTTCTGAAATGGAATCCTACGCTTGGAGGAGTCCATCATTCTTGTCACTCTGATGCTGTCCACACGCAGACATGGGCCTGTGAGTGTTATCGGCAACGCGTCCATGAGATACCCGGGGTTTATGCCCGTCCCGAGGACTACGACGCCATGTTTCTTCGCAAGTTCATCGATTTCGGCTGACAACTGCGGCTGTTTATAGTATGGGTAGGACAATTCCTCGCATGTTGAGACTACGTTGATTCCGGACTTGATGCACATTGTCAACTCGGGGTAGATGCCTTCCACCGAAGATTTCGTCGCTATGATCGCTACGTTGGCTTTGATTTTGGAGAGTGAGCCCAGAACATCATCTGTCACCGTCACACCTAGTGTGTTGTTTATCTCGAGTATCTTACCCAGGTCTTTTCCTACGACATCTTTGGCAGTATCTACTGCGCCGACGATTTTCATTCCTTTTCTCTCGAGCATTGCTTTGGCTATGGCTACTCCGAGAGGTCCTACTCCGAAGAGAACCACTTTGATTTCGTTCTCCATGTTTACTCCTACCCGCTCCCGCTTGATTCGCGTTCCGAATTTAAGCATTGAATTCGGAACGATCAAGTTCTCTTCCACCAAATGGACTGGCGATGCAAATGAAAGACCAAGGCTAATATTGGTAGAACCTGCAGTGTGTGGCGCGCTTGAATAAGGGTACTACCAAGATGAGTTCGAAGTCTGATGTCATCGAGAACCTGAGGAAAGCAGTGCTTGACTTGGATGCAGACCGAGCTAGAGCTAACGCTCAAGAGGCGATTCGACTTGGAATTGACCCTATCGAAGCGATTGATGATGGTCTGGCGAAAGGCGTTCGCACGATCGGGGACAAATTCGCCGCAGGCGAAGCCTTCCTCACAGAGCTTGTCATGGCAGGAGAAGCAATGAAAGCAGGGGTCGAGATCCTCAGACCAATCATCCTCAAGCACAAATTGCAGCGGAAGAGTACCGGAATTGTGGTCATCGGAACGGTCCGAGGAGACATCCACGACATAGGCAAGAACATAGTTGCGGTGATGCTGGAAGCAGCGAGTTTCGAGGTAAATGACCTTGGTGTGGACGTACCCCCTGAGAAGTTCGTGGATAAGACCGAGTCAAACGGACAGATAGTTGCCATGTCAGCATTGCTTACCGTGACGACCCCGGAACAGAAGAATACGGTGCAAGCAATCGAGAAGGCCGGCATCCGGAAGAATGCGAAAGTTGCTGTTGGCGGAGCTGCAGTTACCCCTGAATGGGCACGTGAAATAGGAGCAGATGGCTACAGCGACAATGCCGTCGAGCTCTTCAAGAAGCTAGTGGCGTCATAGAATCTGAACAGTCCGCCGTTGGATAGGATCCAACTCTCGCAGAAAACACGCGCTATGCATGGCCGTTGCCTTGTTGCCTTTGAGGAAGGGATTATTGGCGACCTCTCCCGTGAAGAACCGGAAGCTGGCAAGCGCTCCTATCACAACGATCGTTGGCATTCGGCTTCGCTGGAACCGGCGTTGGGCGGGTCATCCTCGGAGCAGCAATCATTGCATTTACTCAGGCATCCAATAGCCCGAGCATACCGGAAGAGACAAGGCATTGACATGATCTTCCAAAGTACCACCAGAATAGAAGGTCAAGCGACCCGAACCTACTCCTTACCTCTTTTCTTTCCATGTGCGCGACCTAGCATCAGAACTATCAGATGGCATACTCTGCAGGCAAAACGATTCACTCGAAAAACGTTATGAGTGCAGCTTGGTCAGCTCTGAAGGACCGAATGCAGGACTAGTAAGGGATAGTGACTTGGTCAGGATTGGGTTTCTTGCACTTGCCGCCAGATGGTTCTGGGACACTAAGATGTGTGACTCCCGCTTCACCGAAGAAGCTGAATCGCTGATCAAGCGCATTGAAGATAGCCTAGGCACATCCCATGAACTCATCAGCGCAGGCCTAGTCACTACTGAGGAGTCCGCGAAGTCTGCTGCGGCCAAGTTCAAAGAAACGAATGTGGATGGTTTGGTTGTCTGCTGTGCAATGTGGAGTGAGGACCAACCTCTCCTTAGAGTCCTCGAAGAGCTAAGAGACACTCCACTACTACTTTGGTGCTGGACACCAGGCACTACTCTTCCCGAAAGCCTGACCGCACTCGAGCTGGTAAGGTGGAGCGGACCAGTCGGCGCGCAGCAAATCTCAGGAGCACTGAGACGTTCCGGAAGGAAGTTCACGTTCGTTTTGGGAAATCATGCCGAGAAAGCAACACTCCAAGAAATCCAGGACTTCCTTGCAGCAGCCGCAGTCGCGACAAGTCTTAGACACGCAAGGATCGGCCTGCTCCCGCACAGATACCATGTCATGACGAACACTTGGGTAGATGAATTCCACCTGATGAGCAAACTCGGACTTGATATCGTCTACATATCAGTGAACCAACTAGCCTCGGCAGCAGCATTAGTCAAAGAAGCAGAGGTCAGAAGCTACATCGACGGGCTCCGTGAGATTCAGGTCTCATCCAAGGTTTCTTCTCAGGGGCTCTCGGAGGCGACCAGAATCTCACTCGGCCTGGCTAGGATCATCGAGGATCAACGCTTTGACGCCATTTCTATCGGTGATTGCAGTGACGAGCTCCACGCTACGCTGAAGTGTAGACCTTGCCTCTACATTCCCTCTGTCTTCGAGCGCGGGGTGGTCGTCGGTATGGAGGGGTGACCTGCTGGGCACTCTGGCTCAGCTCATACTCGCAAGACTTTCAGGCCGGCCCACCATGTTCACAGAGATCTTCACGTACGACGAGCAGCAGAACCAGATCCTTGTCGGGCACGCCGGCATGCACGATATCAGACTCGCGGAGAATCGTTCGGCCGTTACGATTACCCCTGACTACGAATACCCGAGTGAAAGGGCGGGAGTATGGATGGCGTTCAGTGTGAAACCAGGGCCCGTCACACTCCTGACGATCACAAGCGACCAAAAGGGGCTTCACTTTGTTGCTGCGAAAGGTGAGGCCTTGCCAGCCAAGGGAAGACTGGAGGGCTACCCGAATGCACTCGTCAGGTTGGACATCCCTCTGAAGTCCTTCTTTGGCACAACCACGACGATTGGGACAACTCAGCACTGGGCATTAGTGCCGGGAGACCTCAGAGGGAGCATATCTAAGTTGGCCTACATACTCGGCATTGATTGCACAACTCTGGGAAGGCCCTAGGAAAGCTAAAATGCCCATTGCTCACTAGAGCGACCGCACGAAGCATGCCCAGCTAGCACAAGAAAGACTCCAAGAGATGTCAGATCGTGCCCATCAAGGACATCCATGAAGAGACAAAAAGAATACTAAGCTTGGCTCAAGAACGCAAGATCGTGCTTCGCCTTGTGGGCGGCATGGCTATTCGTTTCCACTGTAACAGTGCCGAGAAACCTCCGCTCACTCGAAGATACGTTGATGTCGACTTGGTCGGGCATGCCAAACAGTCCAAGCTGATCAAGAAGCTTTTCTTGGATCTGGGGTATACCCCAAGGGATCGATTCAACGCGACGCACGGCGATACTCGACTTGTCTTCAATGATTTAGAGCATGAACGCCGCGCCGACACATTCCTCGATGTTTTCTAGATGTGCCGCGAGTTCAACTTCAAAGACCAGCTCGAGATCGACCTATACACGCTTTCTCTGGATGGTTTAGTGGCGACGAAGCTCCAAGTCGTACAGATGACAGAACGCGAATACAAGGATCTGATGTGTCCACTTCTTGATTGTGCGGTTGTGACGAAATACGAACGTGAAGTCACCAACGGTGCTTACTTAACAAGACTCACCTCTGGTGACTGGGGTATCTACATGACTTTCGAGCAGATGATTCACAACCTCCTGGGCGCTCTTGACGCCTACGGACTCACGCCGGAGCAACAACAGGTGGTCAAGGATCGAGCACAGCAGATCCTTGCAATGATCGAGGAAGCACCCAAGACTATAGGGTGGATAGTCAGGGCGAGAGTAGGAGAGAAGGTTCCCTGGTACGAGCTTCCGGAAGCCGACAAGGAGATCGCTAACTAGTATAGGTTTGCGTGCCTAAGCTAGAGTCTCCAGATACCGAATTCTCCTACGGTCTGAGAAGTCTCTACCGGTTCGTACCATCTCTTCCTAGCTCCGATCGTCGATCGCATCTTCCAGCCAGTGGTCTTGGGCTCGTTCTCAATTCTTTCAAGGAGCTTGGAGATCTTTGAGGTTATGTCACTCTTCTCTGTCCCGTTCAACTCGGCCATCTCCGAAACAGCTTTGCGCAAGCCGTTCAGGTTCGTCGTGACAGTGTACCAGAACCCCCAGTCCTTCGCGAGGAGCGGCGCAACATAGCGCATATCAATAACTTCTGGTGCCTGCCCCTCGCCCAGGGAGTGGGCTCGGAGAAGCAGCAGTGTATCCTTGAGATCCTTCTCGCTGAAGGAGACTATCTGCAGTTTCTCAAGCAGTAGGTCGGCAAGAGAGATTGTGGGGGAGTCCAGCTCAAGCCTGCCTCTGAAATCAAGCGGGTGGTTCGCAGCCAGAAGCTTATCGAAGAAGACATCGGCGTAGAACCACCCATCTGGGTGGAAGTATATGTGGCGCTGCGTTGCTGCAGAAGACAGCGTTGTCCGTCTCTTGCGGTATCCAACTGACTCGAAGAATTTGCGCACGTTGTCTCGGAATTTCATATATGACATGAAATCGAGGTCCGTGTATTCCTGCTTATTGGGACCGAGCCTGCCTAGCCTCTTCGCGAAATCCGCATGCTCGCTGCTATGCACTCGAATAGCGACGCCCCCGATCAACCTAAGCGGAATCTTTGCTTTCGTTGCCTCATCAATGATCTTCCGTCCCTGCTCTAGGAAAGCTTCCGTTGGAACAACTCCTTCCCATTCAGGAGGCATTTTGATGATTCTGTCTTCGGTCAAGCTACGCTACCCAAACAGAGTTTCCCTGTGCAATGAACGTTAAAGCTTTCCGGGGACGTACTGCCGACTATGAAGTGGCCGCTCTACTCTAGCCGGACGTGAACAGGTAGCTCTTAATTCCCTTCCCTGTGAGGTCAACTAGGAGACCGCGGAGGACTCCTTCCCCATATTCGCTGCCTGGGTTGAAGCATTTGGTTCGGCCGATAGAGGCTACTCCTTTTGACTCGTGAATGTGGCCGTGAAATCCAGCCAATGGTTGATACTTCTTTATAGCGTCACGGACCGCGGTGCTGCCGGCCGGCGCCATGACCATTTGGCCTCCCGACAGCACTGGCTTGAGTGTCTCGTCAAGTTTCGGCGCAGGGTCAATGACTGTCCCGTACGGAGGACAATGAAGATTGAATATGCAACTCTCCATATTCTTAACGCCTGCAGCCATCTTGTCAATCCTTTCCGCAAGCTCTGCTTCCTCAAACTCCCTAGGACTATTCCACGGAGTGTGATTGGTTAACCCGAGGGTTATCATCTCATGATGCTGGTCCAGATCGACAACCTTCTCTTCAGGATTGATAATTGTCGTTGACTTGTTGAGAGCGTCATCGACTTCCCATCTATCGTCGTTTCCAGCCGAGATGAAACACTTGATACCCGTGTCGCGCAAGCGCTCCTCAGCCATCTGAACCCATCTTACGACCGTATCAACCATTAGTTTTGTGAAGAGTTCATTCACCTTGCTTTTGTCGGCTTCGAGCAATGCCATCTCGTTTGGCTCTGTTCGATAAGGATAGTAACCCGAGTCTCGTATCGACTTCTCTAAATCCTGTACTTCAGCCTCTGATTTGCATCGAATATCCGATCCGGCGTAAGAGGACAAGTATGTCCCGTCAGGCTGCTTGACAATGGTGACTATCATCTTTCCGGTGATGTCGCCTGCGAGCATCACCGCGTTCGCTTTGTAGAACTTCCCAGCGTTCAGGAACTTTCTGAAACATCTCTCTGACTCGTGAACATCGGTCACGAAGAACACTCGGGTGTTCGTTGGGGTCCACTTGGTGGGCGCGAACGTAACGTAAGGACCTATTTATCGATTGTTTGCCTCGAGAGAAGAAGGCGGGGCTGGACCTATCTGACGCAGACGATCCCGGAACGAGGCCCCATATTGTCTAGTCTTCGTCTAACAGTTCTAGGCTGACCCTAACTCTCTTACCGATGGATAGCTTCGAAGCTTGATCCGCCGGAACGAGCCATTCTTCGTAATTAGGTCCTTGGGCCCCAGCAAAACCGGGACCCATTACGAGTGCGCCAGGAATTGCCGTGCGAAGTTGCTTCGCAATATTCTCCGTCATCTGCTGGGTCATCCTCTCTTGTTCTGATTGCGGATATGGTCTAACTCGCTGTTCGAGTGTCTCTTCATCTAGCTTCACTTGAACGCGGACCTTCACAGGATCCTCACTCTGCATTATGCCGACTATTGTGCCGGTTTTCAGGACTTCCATTTCACGGCGCCGCCTCCGTCATGATGCTAAGACTCAGATATGACCTGTTCGCTTGCAAAGAGATCGATCGCTAGACTTACGACCACCCAGCCTGTGAAGGTACTCTCTAGCTACTCTCCAGACCGAGAAGGTACGAAGGCCCGCCGCATAGGCTGATTCCTGCTATTCCACATGTACTCTGAAGAGATCGATGTCGGGGCCGAGCTGGTCTAGGAAGTCTCTGGCCGCGCGATTGACATCCCTCGATTGAGTAATGTATCGCCCCACGATGACGATGTCCGCCTGCGCATCCAAGGCGCTCTTGAGGTTACTTGGTTCTATTCCCCCAGCGACGGCAACGAGTGTCTTACCTTCCTTGACGGCCTTCTTGATCTCGCCGACTAGGCTCCATCTTGGACCTCCGCCTTTCTCCTCATCGATTCCTCTGTGGATGATCACGACATCCGGAGGCTGCCTGTATCCTCCCAGCACACGTAAGGGGTCTGATACATCCATCATGTCGACAACAGAGTAGACGCCGAGCCTCTTTGCTTCGTAGATGAACTTGTCTACGGTCTCTTTCGAGGCAAGCCCCGAGGCGACCACTGCGTCTGCAGTCTCTTCGAAGGCAACATCAACTTCAACTTGGCCTACGTCAAGGGTCTTCAGGTCCGCTACAATGAATGAATCCTTGGCGAAAGCTCGCAACTCATGCACAATTCCAGTCCCATACTTCTTGACGAGCGGAGTTCCGGCTTCAAGTATGATTCTGTCGCTAGCTGGGAGTCGCTGCAGGATGTCTTTTGCTTTTTCGATGTCCGTAACGTCAAGTGCGATTTGAAGATACGGTGGGTTCCACAGACGAGGAACTCTGAATCCCATCATTGGGTGGACTGCCCGGTCCTTCTCATACATGACCTTCTCCAAGCTCGGGTAGTTTGTGAGCGCTCTCCTCAAAGCAAGCTTCGTGGCGCCATAGTTGTAGTGATATATCTTGCGGTAGTCACGCGCGTCGGGGTGAATGAAGACACTACATATGATTACCCAATCGTCGATTCTCTCTTTCGGGAATATTCCCTCCTCAACAGCGTCTGCAACGGCCTTGGCGACTGCTGCTTGAGCTGGACCGAAGATTCTACCCGCGTCATCCATTCCTTTGATAGTGACTTTCGGTACGATCAGTGTGTGAGGCTTTGGCGGAAGATTCGGCCTTATGACCGCTAGAAGCGGGGTGTGACCAGCGGACAGATTGGTCAGGCCGCTAACGAAGGCTTCTCCGACCGGCCCCTTCTTATCGCCAACGATCAGGTCGATATGCGCTACCTCTGGCGATTTGCCAACAAGCGCCTCTCCTATGAAGAACGTGCTCTCATTCACAGAGCAAACACTCGCAATCTATGCAAGGGTTAGTTCAGCCACGCTTCTCTTAAATGAGTTGTCTTGCGAGATTCACCGACATCGGGCATCCGAAATAGCTCGCGCGGTCGCAACCGACAGGTACGCTCAAGGTGGGGCGACTCCAGACGACCTCAGAGAGAGTCGCCTAGTAGACTCGACGTCCGAGGGGAACATCACGCCCTGGCTGAATTATGACAACGCCGGATCTTGACTCGTCGTCGACGCCTAAGATCAGCACTTCGCTCATGAAGTCGGCAATCTGCTTTGGGCGAAAGTTGACAACAGCGATCACTTGACTATTCATGAGTTGATCTTTGGAGTATTTCGTCAACTGTGCAGAACTTCTCTTAACCCCTAGCTCTCCGAAATCGACCCATATCTTGTGGGACGAGTTCTTGGCTTTGGGAGAATCCTCAACCTTGACTATTCGACCAACTCTCATGTCAACTCGGGCAAAATCGCCGGACTCTATTGGGGGCTGCGTGCTCGCCATGGTTCCCACAGGTCCCCTGTAGGCACTCTCGGAACTTAACCTCGTTCACAACCCACGAGCAGGAGACCTCGACCTGTGCCTCCCGCAGACCATCGTAGCAGCAGCATCATCTTCTCCACCTTGGTCATGAGAATGCCCTCGATGCCAAAGGCGGTTCGGAAGGAAGCATTTGAACAATTCATCTACAAGGAAGCACGGCGCGCCGAGGAGAACGAACCCACATAGACGGATTTTTCGCGGCGGAATCCTGACAAAAGGCAAGGTGATCTACTTGACTATTTATCGGTCTCCGAAATCAGAGGCGCTGCATTACGCTCGGGCATAGTCACTACGATTATAGGCTATTCACTGGGTATGCTGCCTGTATGCGTTCATGCGAAGTGAAGCGATATGGCGAATGGTCCGAAACCCGGTGAACGTGCTCCTGACTTTGAGGCAAGAGATCAGAATGGGAATACGGTCTCGCTTGCATCGTTTCTTGGGCGCCCGGTCGTTCTTTACTTCTATCCCAAAGACAATACCCCGGGATGTACCGCAGAAGCATGCTCGTTCAGGGATTCGATGGACACACTTCGGAGTCGAGGAATAGGGGTTCTAGGAGTAAGCGCGGACTCGGAGGAATCGCACGCAGGATTCGCGTCCAGATACAAGCTGAACTTTACCTTGCTCTCCGATAGAGGGAAAAGCATCGTGCGCGCGTATGGAGTCGAAAGCCCGTTCGGCACAGCAGAGAGAGTGACCTACATCATCGGCCCTGATGGAATCATCAAGTACGTCTTTCCGCGCGTGAACACTAAAACCCATGCTGCTGATGTCCTCAAGAAGATCGAGGAACTCGGATTGGCATCGCCCTGAGCGCTCAAGACATCATAGACCATTCCAGACTCTGCGCACTGGTTCAGGCCTGAAGGATCTCTGTTACTCGCGGTGCATCGTACCCGAGCGGTAGAAATAGGTTGACGAACGACGTGATTAGGAGTTCCACGTATGTCTCTGCATCATAATTGATTCCCTTCTCAAATAGTTCAGATGGCACAGCACGGTTGCATTTGATTGCGGCCCTGTCAGCAGTTACTATGTAACGAATATTCTGCCCTGCGTGAATGTATCTTCCTTCTCTACTCAGTTGTTGAGCAGCAATAGCCTGATGGCTGAGACTTGCATATTCTTCTGGCAATTTGCTCAATCTTCTTTCAAGTACGAGTTTCTCTGCGGAGACTTTGCCAGTTCTGATCAGGCCTATGTACTTTCTTGCTACATCAAGCGCTGAGGGGATGAGTTCGCGAAATTCCATCGAGTTAGACGCGTTTGAGAGGATATCCAAGATCTCTCGTTGAAAGTCGAGGACTATGCCTGCCGTGTCATGACGTCTGAGGTCAATTCCACGAACCTTCATCGTTCCGTCTCGGAGGACGCCGTAGTATCTGTTCAGCACAGGCACATGAGGATTGATTCTAGAATTGAGGAAAACAATCCATTTGTAGATTCCTTCGAAACTTATTGGCAGATCGAGTTTCGTTTCGATTTCTCGACACAGGTCGTGGTATTCACTGTCTGATACTTTCGCTTTTCTGAGCCAGAGCGAGTCCACTATGCCGTGGATAACTTGAAAGCCTCTTGATTCGGCAATGGTGCTCGCCTTTTGGAGGGCGTCTCGTGCGTAGGCGCAGGTTGCGATATGTGCGTCGATCTTGCCGAACCGCGCGTTCTTGAATCCAAGGTAGCCGATTGCTCGGCTTCGATTCACATATCGAACACCTATGAGCAGACTAGGATCCATTTGAGCGCAGCTTGGCGTTGACCGTATCGAGTTCGTGTTGGAGGGTCGTTCGCCTCATTCCTCCAACGCCTGTACTCGGCCCGTTTCTTGAGTAGAACTTCAAGCGAGGCAGGAACGATCCCCTGACGACGTTTGCATACGTGGAAGCCAACTTCTGGAACTCGATTGGGCGAGTCGGGACAGCATTCACAGTTCACGGTCTCGCCACTTAGGTTATTCTTCAACATGATCGTCGGGTAAAGTGAGAAGAAGTCAATTTCGCCAACCCAGTCATGGATTCCAAGTTTTGGCTCATAGATGAATCCGCCTCGGTCAGCTAGGAGAAGGCTATTTCCATCCTTGAAATCTTCAGGTTGAGACTTGTTCCAAGGGATTAGTATTCCTCGTTTGATAGCGTGGTAGATCTGGAGTGATGACATACTTGTGCCGATCGTGCTACGTGAGGCGCGTTGGAGCGGGATGATGCACGTCCGGGCCACTTCTATGAGACCTTCAAGGCCACAGTCAGTGTCGATGAAGCTGTTGCTGTAGTCCAAGTGTAGTCGACCCATTAGGCGAGCCGCGGTGCTACGGTAGTAGATCCGCCCATAGCTGAAGTAGCTTCGACCTGTGACCTCGAATACCTGCAGCGGTGCATGATCCCGCCCAAGTACAAGTTCACGGAGTGTGCCATGTTTGTGGGCGCGTTTGGTTAGGTATGGGAAGATGAAGGAATCTCCGTCGTCTGTGCGTACTATATCTGGGTCGAATTTGTTGAACGTCTCAACGAGGGCTAGCAGTTTGTCGGTTTCCGACCCTGAGTCGATTCGTTTCTCCTGATCTTCCATCGTGATGGTTATAGTGTCGATCGGATCGTTCATGGTCGGTATCCGCTTACTCATCTTTGTGCTGACTGTCAGTTTGGCGATTCTGAGTGGTGGAACTTCATAGTCTGTGGAGTCTGATGAATCGAGAAGATTCCAAGATATGCATCCGTCGTGGTTGTGGGCTTCAACATGGGCTAGCGGGAAGAGATTCTTCTGATAGAGGTACATCTGAGAAGACGGTATGTCGACATCATATGGCCTGTACTTGCTCCCGTAGGCTGCGAACTGTTGAGTCTTCTGCGCTAACGCTGTAGCTTCACGGTCGGAGGAGACCTTGATCTCAAGAACCTTGGATCGCGAGGAATCGTTTGGCCTCTCGAATTTCTCAACGAAGCTACATCGATCACGGAATTCGGGATGCGCGGCTAGGCCGAGTAGGTCAGTGAATTTGCCAGCGATGCGAATTCTTGGCGTCCATTCATCTACGAGTCTTATGCATTCGCCGTTGCGCATCTTTATCCACAGGATCATGCGACCTGGTTTTGGGTAGAGGTCGAAGAGCCAGCCTTCTGTCATCACTTCAGTTCTTCCTTCATTCGTCTTTCGAGTTCAGTGAGTTTCTTGTGATGCGCGAAGAGTATCGCTAGCAGTAGTGGGAATTCCTTAACCGATGAAGCGAGGACTCCAGCGGCTGAGGCGTAGAGTTTGCATTGATTCAAGAGATCCTCGAAGACTATTTGATCCTCGACTCTGAGGAACTGTTTGAACTTGTTCAGTTTCGCGAGTTCTTGATCGATGATGATCCGCCAGGATGGGATGGTTCTCCCCATTCTTTACCCCCCCATGAAATCTTCGATGAATTGATCGGCACGATCTTCTCGATGCGAGGCCCTTAGAAGCGGCAGCGATCTGTGGCGTATCAAGGCAAATCGTGTGAATGTACCATGTCTTTCGGTGAGAATGGTTGTATGCGCAGTTCGCATGAGCGCCGTGTCGAAGGACCTAATGTTTTGGCGGAAGCTTGTCGCGATCACAAGAGAGCCTGTGATCTCAGCGACTGCAGATAATGAACGCACTACTCGTTGAAAGACGCGATAGGCTTCCTGTTTATCCTTAATCTCCGGATCTTGGAATAGCTCAGTCATGTCTGAGACTATAGCAAATCTAGAGCTGTAACATGTGAAGGCGCTTGACAGCTTCTCGGTCAGTAGAGATGCAAGCTGAAAATACGTGAATGCACGACTGATATGCATACGAGACAATGCGAGCTTAGGTTCGATCCCGTACTCGATGGCGTAGTTTGATGTTGCGTAAACGTCGAAACTATTTCCACCATCGATAAAGATCGCATCTGAATTCAATCCAATTGGATGGTCAAGCTGAGCCCGAACACACAGAAGCTCAGTCAAGGATGCCGCAGTAGAGAGCCCTTGAAAGACGACGAACTGCCCCGTCGCCAATTGGACAAGCTTGTCTAATTTCTCGATCCCTGTAGTAAGTATCTGTTCCTTTGCAGGGAGATGAGCACCTCTTGGTCTGATTCCCTCGAAAATTCGCAGCGGCTCCTCGACGAGGAGCGCTGCTTTAGGATATTTTGTGTTGACGTAAGTGGATCTGGCACGGGATAACCGCATGCGTTCACAGTTCATGACATCGTTTAGGTCAAACCCGCAATATGGGCAGACTTCATCGAAAGCCGCCTGTACGCCCTTGGGCTCGACGAATCGTCGTGCAACCAGCAGGACTTCGTCGCATAATGTGCAATAGTATACCCATGTGTCGACTTTGTTGGTGTGGTGTGATTGTTGTGCGAGTTCCTCAAGTTTCCATGTTCTTGCGACGTTGATTCTGAGTGTCACTACAGTAACTATCTCCAGGCTTCGAGGCGGGCAGATCAGTCTCCTCTTCGGGCCTTGGGTTGTGCGTCCTCGATTCCTTTCTCCGTGATCGCAAAGTATGTCTCCGATTCTGGAAGACAAGGCGAGTCTATGATGCGGGCGCAACGGAGATTGCTTGAGGCTTTCTTGAGCATGATTCGATGGGTCGAGGCATGAGCGAGGATGTTTCCTCCTGCCGGCCTAATTGGGTCTCCAAAGAAAGCTTGAGGATTCGCTTGGACTTGATTCGTCAAGACTACTGCCAAGTTCAGTGTTTGGGCGATCCGTGCAAGTTTATGCAAGTGTGCGTTGAGTCTCTGCTGGCGCTCACTAAGATTCTCTCTGCCAATGTATTCGCTCCTAAAGTGTGAAAGCACTGAGTCGACTATGATGAGCTTGATGTTCTCTTCCTTGCAGAGCTTGAAGGCGTGATCAACTGTGAGGACCTGATGATCGCTATTGTAGGTGCGCGCGATGAAGACTCCTTCAAGGATCTTATCTGGGTCAAGCGACATCGCCTGTGCAATTTGATGAATACGTTGAGGAGCAAATGTTCCCTCGCTATCTAGAAAGAGGACTTTGGCGTTCAATCCGCCTTGTTGTGGTGGGAGCTGAGCAGTGATACAGAACGTCATGCACAGCTGGGTCTTGCCGGTTCCAAATTCCCCTATGAATTCGGTGAGGGCTTGAGTTTCAAGACCTCCGCCAAGTAACTTATTTAGGTTCTCGGAACCTGTGCTCAGGCGGAGCATGGATTGACGTTTATCGTAGAGTTGTTTTGCTGTTAGAAGGTCTATATGGATGGTCTGACGCGCGGCGCGTACAATCTTGACTGCCGTGGAGGATTCCAGCCCTGCCTTGTCGACGAGTTCCCTGATTGGCGCGACTGCTATCGCTTCGATAGAGTCGAAGCCCGCTTCTTTGAGTTTGTTCGCGGTTACTGGACCGACGCCATCTAAGTCCTGAATGTTCTCTAATGTATCAGACAAGTGTAATCGAATTGAGCACCATCGAGTTTTGAGAATAAACGATTAGGTAGACGAAAGTGGATGGAGAGGTGCGTGAAAGTTATCCTTCGACTACCAAAAGATCGTTGAAGAAGGCTTCCCTCGCAGGAGACCGTCAGTCTCCTCCGGGCTGAGCGTCTTCTCGACTCCCAATCTGTAATGCCAATCGTAGAGGCAATGTCTAACTAACTTGATCTTCTTGCCCTTGAGGTCATCTGGAACGACATCATCAGGCGTGCGTCTCGAGAAACGTGTGACCTCGAGTGCGAAAATGCACTTCTCCCAAGTCTCGCCTTCTCTTGTTACCGTCTCACCGGTCTTCTCAACTTCGATGACTCGCGCCTTGAGTCGTCGACCGCTGACGCTCAAATGGTTCATTTACGCTTCCTTGTGGCCGCCCACTGTTTGCAGATATTCGCGCCTTCTACCGCGTCTCTACCATAACCGTCTGCGCCCAACGATTTTGCAGTTTCAGTATTCAGAGGGGCTCCACCGACTATTATCTTGGAGGAAAGCCCAGCTTTCCGAATCGCATCCACTACTTCTTTCATATGAGGAAATGTGGTGGAAAGCAGCGCTGACATCGCAACTACATCGGCAGAGGCCTCTCTTGCTTCAGTCAAGAAATGATCGGCGGTAACGTCGACTCCTAGGTCATGAACTTCAAATCCTGATGCTTCCACCATGCTTGCAACTATGTTCTTTCCAATATCATGGAGGTCGCCTTCGACGGTTCCTATCACAATACGGCCTTGAGCTGCTATCTCAGACGGCTTCAGGTGCGCGCCGAATACCTTCATGCCTTCCTTGAAGGTCTCACCTGCCATTACCAATTCAGGGAGGAAGAATTCGCCGAGCTGGTACTTCTGGCCGACAACATCCATGCCCTTTGCCATGCCATTGCTGACGCCCTCGTAGGCACTCACTCCTTGGCTGAGCGCATTCTCTGCTAAAGCCTTGATGTTGTCTATGTCGAATTTGATGACAGCCTCTTTCAGCCCTTCAAGGATCTCTTCCTTCGTCACTCCAGAAGCCTCCTGAGAGCAACAGATCGTCCGGCATGTTAGTTAAGATTTATCGAAATCAGCTGCGCTCCGGAGCAAATGCCGTCGCATCCTAAATGGACGCGACACAAGGGGAGACCATATCGCTTGCACGGACAACGGTTCCAAATTCTTATTTCCTTGACCACGAAATTGGATACTCGATCGGTTCTTCATAGATGAAGTGTGTTTCGATGAGTATGGAAATCTTCCTGCACAACAATAGAGGAGTGCTCTTGGCGTATGACCAAGGGCTTGAGCATGGCCCGACTGATCTTGACGAACACAATTTTGATCCAGCATTCATAATGGAACTTGCAGCTGCTGGTCGGTTCAACGGAGTAGTGTTCCAGAAGGGGCTAGCTGAGAAATATTACGACCGTCGAGTACCATTGATCCTCAAGGTCAACGGGAAAACGAGCCTCGTAAAAGGGGAGCCAGTCGCCCGACAGATCTGCAGTGTCAAGCGCGCTTCGGAGCTCGGCGCGAAAGCCATTGGGTATACCATCTACGCGGGGAGCGCTCATGAAAGCATCATGCTGGAGGAGTTCGGCAGAATCCAAGAGGAAGCCCACAATTTGGGAATGGCTGCGATCGCGTGGGTCTATCCACGCGGGGAGGCCATAAAGAATGATACTGCTCCTGAGATCGTTGCCTATGCAGCGAGGACCGGACTTGAGGTAGGAGCTGACGCGGTCAAGATCAAGTACACGGGCGATGTTGAGTCATTCAAATGGGCTGTCAGATGCGCCGGAAAGGCGAAGGTCTTCATGTCAGGTGGACCAAAGGCCCCCACTGAAGCTGACTTCCTGAAGCAGGTCAGAGGAGCGCTAGATGCCGGCGCCGCGGGCCTTGCGGTGGGTCGCAATGTGTGGCAGAGTCCAGACCCACTAAAGATGGCTCGCGCCCTGCACAGACTGGTGATTGAAAATTGTTCCGTTGAGGAAGCGCTACGATCGTGAAGATCGGAATCTTGAATGGCGGCGGTGACTGCGCGGGTCTGAACGCGGTCACTAGGGCCGTCGTGCGGAAAGGCGAACAGTTCGGGTATGAAGTGATTGGAATCAAGCACGGCTGGGCAGGACTCTTGGATGTTTCCACGAAGCCCCTCAAATGGAGCGACGTCTCAGAGATCATCAAAGTCGGTGGAACCATCCTTCACACGACAAGAACGAATCCATTTAGTCGCAAGGAAGGGGCGGAGACGGTACTTGCGAATGCCAAGAAGATCGGCTTGGATGCCGTCATCGCCGTGGGAGGAGAAGACACTCTAAGCGTTGCAGCAAAACTCGCACAGATGGGACTGAAAGTCGTTGGAGTTCCAAAGACCATCGACAACGATATAGTTGCCACAGACATTACGTTCGGGTTTGATACAGCCGTCAATGTCACTGTTGATGCGATAGACAGGATTCAGACGACTGGTGAGTCGCATGACCGAATAATGGTCGTCGAGGTCATGGGACGCCACGCGGGATGGATCGCTGCATATGCCGGAGTGGCAAGCGGTGCCAACCTCATCCTCGTTCCTGAGGTATCATTCGATCTGCAGGAAGTCTCGGATTTTCTCAAGAAGAGGCATGAAGCAGGGGCAACGGCTTCAGTGGTAGTAGTCGGAGAGGGGTGTAGTCTGAAAGGGTCTCCTCCTGGCGATTTGACCAAGGTAGATGAGTTCGGTCACCCACGCCTTGGAGGAATTGGGGAACTCTTGGCAAAGGAGATTGAGAAACGTACTGGAATCGAAACGCGGGCAGTCGTGTTGGGTCACGTCGTGAGAGGCGGGGCCCCATTTGCCTACGACCGAATACTAGCCACCCGCCTTGGGGTTGCTGCTGTCCAAGCTGTGAGGGATGGAGAATTTGGCGTAATGGTGTGCCTGTGCAACAATGTTATCGCTAGGATTCCTCTGTCAGAAATCCTTGGCAAGATGAAGGCAGCAGACAAAGAAACAATCGCTCTCGCAGAAGATTTCTCCATCTAGCGGGAAAGACTGGTAGATCTGCTGGGGCTCCGCCTTGTCGCTTTGGAAGCTAGTGCTCACAGGGTACCCCAGCTCAGGCAAGACACTCCTCGCCAGAAGACTGGTGCAGGACAGGCCCAACTTCGTGAGAGTCAGCGGCGACGACTTGCGTACGATGTTCTTCAACGAACCGATACCCTCACGCGACGAGGAACTGCTTTACTCGATGCTGACGATCATACGGGATGAGCTACTGAGGCGACAATACAATATCGTCATCGACACGACCGCTCCGACCAACCGGACGCGTTCCTACTTGATGAGTACGAAAGTGCCGAACGTTGACAGTTTACTCATAGTCGTTGTGGCGAGCAGGGACTCTCTTCTCGAGAGAACGCGTGCGAGAGGACACTTCGGAGCGGTCGAAGCATGGGACAGGTCTTGGGAGCCTCCTGCAAGCGACATTCCGACGTTCAAGTTCAGGAATGACAATTTGGAAGAGTTCAACACGAACTACTATGTATTCACGGAACTCCTTAACAGCAGGATCCATCCCTATCGGAGACGATTTCTCTCAAACATCTTTCCTAGGGTGCTCGGCTAGTCCGCCGAGTCGACTATTCCCTCGACTTTTTAGGAGAAACCTGCCAAGTAGTCGAGCGGCGCTATCTGATGCATGAGCTTGTGGAGTGTGCCCCGAACTTCAGCACTTCTGATCCTGTGACGGTCGAGAAGATACTTGATGCAATCACGAGCGTTAGAGGGGTTCTCTTGCTTGATCACTCGTACGACGATTATTACAACAGGCTGGTTGTGACACTCGCCGGGGAAGGCCGAATTCTCCTTCAAGCGGTATTGCGAGGTGCAGTGAAAGCGGCAGAACTCATCGATATGAGAACACACAAGGGGCAGCATCCAAGACTCGGGGCGGTTGATGTGGTCCCCTTTGTTCCAATCGCAGACAGTACGATCGAGTCCTGCTCAGAGCTTGCTAAGAGTTTTGGCAGGCAGTTTTCGGCGACTTGTGACGTGCCGGTTTACCTGTACGCTGAATCTGCTTCGTCTCCGGACCGGAGAGATATCGATTGGACAAGAGAGGGCGAGTATGAGGGTCTTGAGGAACGAATTTCCAGACCTGATCGAAAACCTGACTTTGGCCCCGCGCGAGCTCACCCGACTGCTGGCGCAACCATAACGGGTGCACGCAAACCAATGGTAGGATTCAACGTGAACATATCGACTCACGACCTAGCTATTGGCAAGAAGATCGCTAGAGCTTTGCACGAGAAGAAAGGGGGCCTCGTCGGCGTTAGGGCCATGGCTGCGGAGATTCCCAAAATGGGTATCGTGCAGATCGGAATGAGCATCTACGATTATGAGAGGACTCCACTATACCGGGTCTACGAGCTACTCAAGCTCGAAGCACAACGGCACAACGTGTCAATCGTCAGCTCTGAATTCAATGGGATGGCTCCGCTTGGGGCAATCCTCGATGTCGCCAACTACTACCTCCGCGTCACGAATCTGAATGATGATAGAATTATCGAGACCGCCATCTGCAAGAGACTTCAGAACCAGTGAGAGACGCAACATCGGCATCGTGTAGAAGGAACTGAGACGACCCGATTCACAGCTTCGAAACTAGTCTAACTGATTTGCGGGAGCAACTCTAGAAAGTACTTTTGCCGAAAGATGTTGTTGAAGGAACAAGTGTTTTCGTTTTGTATCAAGGAACCCTTAAGAGGGCGGGTCCATGGTTTTCAGGAAAATGGTTTTCCGTGACTGACGATGAATGACTTCAGCGTAGCGCCGGAGCACACACTTGGCGGGCCTGTGATCGAGGTTCTTGGCCTAACCAAGAGATTTGGTCACCTAGTGGCCGTCGACCACATCAGCTTGTCCATTCGTGAGGGGGAAGTGTTCGGCCTTCTGGGTCCGAACGGCGCAGGGAAGACTACAACCCTTTCGATGCTTGCAACCCTAATCAAACCGACAGAAGGCACAGCGAAGGTCAACAAGCACGACATAGTGAAGGAATCCGACGCGGTGAGAAGGTCGATCGGTATCGTCTTTCAAGATCCCAGTAGTGATGACATCCTCACGGGCAAAGAGAACCTGTACCTTCATGCCCTAATGTACGGCGTCAAAAGCAACGTGCGAGAACAACGAATTCGTGATGTACTGAAGTTAGTTGATCTTGAGGATAGAGCGGCCAGTCAAGTCAAGACATATTCGGGGGGCATGAGACGCCGGCTTGAGTTGGCCCGCGGCCTTTTGCACAGACCAAAGATACTTTTCCTAGACGAACCCACACTTGGGCTTGACCCGCAAACTCGTGAGCACATCTGGGAATACATACGAAGACTCGCCGACCGAGAACGAGTAACCGTTATCATTACGACGCACTATATGGATGAGGCCGAGCATCTCTGCGACAGAGTTGCAATTATTGACGATGGCAAGATTGTGGCACTAGACACACCTGACAAGTTGAAGCAGATAGTCGGCGGCGACATTGTTCGCCTTAGAATAACGAACCCAAATCTCAGCCCGATCAAGGAGCTACCCTACGTCGTAAAGGTCGAGCAGACAGACGGATACGTTCTCCTGACCGTGAAGAACTCAAGTGCACATCTACAGGAAATACTTAGCTTGGTGGGAAACGCCGAATCAGTAGAACTGAGAACCCCCACATTGAATGATGTCTTCCTACACTACACTGGCCACGAGATCAGAGAAGCAGAAGCAGAAGGCGGTTTCTTCGAACGAGCAGCAAGAGCGAGGTCCAACTAGAAATGACAGAGCTTGATGGCCTATACGCCCTATGGTATCGCGAATTCAAGGTCTTCCTTCGAGAAAAGTCGAGGATCGTCTCGTCGCTTTTCACCCCGCTGCTCTGGATTGTCGTTTTCGGAGGGGGGTTGGGATCTAGCGTGTCCCTGGGAGGCACGAACTATCAAGCGTTCATCTTTCCGGGAATATTGACGATGACGGTCCTTTTCTCCTCAATATTCTTTGGTCTCTACATCGTGTGGGACAAGCGGATCGATTTCTTCAAGGAAGTGCTTGTTGCACCACTCTCGCGTCTAACGATCTTCGCAGGTAAGACGTTGGGTGGTTGTACAGATGCACTGATTCAAGGTGGTTTGATGCTAGCCTTTGGGGTGATTCTTGGCATCTCCTATAGCGTGCAGATGGTGGTGCTGGCCATGATCTTCATGCTTGTCCTCGCTTCGGCGTTGGTGAGTATTGGACTCGTGATAGGGTCCTTCATGGAAAGTCCTGAGGGTTTCAACCTGATCGTTAGCTTCCTTATCTTCCCACTGTTCTTTCTGAGTGGCGCTTTGTTTCCGATCGACAATCTGCCTCCTTGGCTTCATGCGTTCACGACTTTGAATCCAGTCACCTATGCCGTCGATGGAATGCGAGGCGTGATTCTCGGCATATCGACGTTCCCTGTGATGATGGACTTGGGCGTGCTACTCGGGTTTGCGGCCGTGATGATCGGGATCGGGTCGATTGCGTTCAGCCGTATGAAATAGTGCGAGTCTGCGAGACTACATGCGCTGCAGCTAGATGGGCCTTTTCGTATTCGGGCAAACTTTAACTGTTCGCCCTGTTTGACAATGGTGCTTCGTGCGTACAAATAGGTTCATAATGAAAAAGGTGCAACAGGTTGCCACGATTCGAACGATTGCAGTCCACTCTTGGGCCATATATCGGCAAGGAAGTTTTGGCAAGCAGGATGCGTGCGATTCGCAAAGCGGCTTCCACGATCTCGCGAGGACGCCTCTTGGAGGTCCTCGTATTGTCGTTGATGTTCGTGGTGGCGTTGGCAGTTCGTCTGCTGCCTCTCCGATTCGGCTTCTACTTGTCGGAGTTTGACCCATACCTTCAGTGGCGGATGTCGGAATACGTCGTGAAAAACGGCTTTCTTGCGTGGTTTAGCTGGCACGACACGATGAGCTGGTATCCTTGGGGCATGACCATGGCTTACGGTAACCTCTATGGTGTCGCGTTCACCGTGGCAGCCGTTTACATGCTACTGCAAGCGATTGGAGTGCAGGCAACCGTCTTCGAAGTAACGGTGTTGTTTCCCGTTGTGGCTGGCGCTCTGACATCGGTCGCGTGTTACTTCCTTGGTAAGGACCTTTGGGGCCGTGGCGCAGGTCTATTGACTGCACTGTTCATGGCTCTTAATCCGAGCAATATCAGTCGTACAACGCTGGGCTTTCTACGACACGAGCCGCTTGGGATACTGCTGATGGTTTTGATCTTCCTCTTCTTCCTTCGTGCCAATCAAAAAGGACGAAGTATGAGAGGAACCATCGGGTATTCGCTGCTTGCTGGCTTATCGTTGTTCTATTTGGCCGCAACGTGGGCTGCATCCTACTATCCCATGGACCTGATTGTGCTCTACGTCGCGGCTCTCGTGGTGTCTGGCAGATACACGCGTAAGCTTTTGCTTTCCTATGCAGTGACGTATGGTATCTTCCTATTCTTGACGCCACTGGCGGTGCCGAAAATAGGCTTCGGATCGCTGACAGGTCTGACCTTTCTGGTTATTCCAGGTGTCCTTCTTCTCCTGCTTGTGCGTGAGGCCGGTGGCATGCTTCCCACTTGGAGGTACCGTGCCTACGCACTCGTTGTCGTATCAGTAGTTCTCGTGGGTTTAGCATATGCTCTGGTCACATTGAACGTGATGCAAC
>Ga0315291_10001805_pt1 | contig 28365 bp, 27 predicted proteins | sample YL17G12_20_MG_FD_203070 | JGI IMG/M metagenome (GOLD analysis project Ga0315291, IMG submission 203070) | Sediment microbial communities from Yellowstone Lake, YNP, Wyoming, USA - YL17G12_20 | ecosystem: Environmental > Aquatic > Freshwater > Lake > Sediment | place: USA: Wyoming | collected...
CGTCCCCAAGTTGTGATCCCGGGGGAGGAGAGCCCGGCACAGGAATTGATACCGCCATTGGCTGCATACCGGTCGGGGATACGAATGCCTTTATAGGTTTTATCCTAAGGTGGGCGATAGGAATTGGGGGAGGAATTGCTTTTCTTCTCATTGTCTACTCCGCTTTTATGATAATGACATCTCAAGGAAATCCGGAAAGATTAAAGGCCGGACAAGAACTTCTAACTAGCGCAATTGCTGGTCTTATTATGCTTATTTTCTCGGTATTTATACTCAAAGTTATTGGAGTTGATATACTAAGGTTGCCAGGATTCGGTAGCTAGATTATGAATAACGGCTTAAACTTTGAAGATTTGTTTGTTGAGTTAAGGAAAACTGGATTCAAATGGGGGGGTGGAAGTCCAGATGAAAGGATTCCTTTTACAATAGGAGGTCTTATCTCCGAGCTTCTTCCCTATCTTTTCGCCGGGGCCGGACTTTTGCTTCTACTTTATCTTATTTATGGAGGTTTAACTTTAATGCTATCAAGAGGGGACCCGAAGGCTGTCCAGTCGGCAAAAGACAAGATAACTGGGGCATTAATAGGCTTTATTATAGTTTTTGTTTCTTATTGGCTGGTACAAATCGTAGGAAAAATCTTGGGAATTGAAGCATTTTCAAATATATTTGGATGAATAATCAAGAGGTTGATATCGGCCAGAAATTTCTTGGAGAAAGCGGTTTTTTAAGAAATCTTACTGACGTAGGGAAACTTGTTTCGATAATTGTTTCAAATGCTATTGTAATCGCTGGTATCATTCTTCTTTTTTTTATGGTCTTCGGTGGTATTTCAATGATCGCCGGCGCAGGAAGCCAAAATCCCGAGCAGGTTGCAAAGGGCCGCCAGGCAGTGACATCAGCCTTAATAGGTTTTATCATTGTTTTTGCGGCATACTGGATAGTACAATTGATTGAAGTTTTAACTGGAGTAAAAATTCTATGATGAAAGAGCTGCTATCCCAAACTAATCCCTTCGGACAGGTAAGTCCTCCTCCGGGCGTTGCCCAATATGGTGGGTTAGAAGGTTTATCAAATTTCATTAACAACATTCTTAAAATACTTATCGTTGGGGCCGGAATCTTTACTGTTTTCAACCTAGTCATGGCGGGATACGGGTTTCTTTCTGCCGGAGACGACCCTAAAAAGGTTGCTGGTGCCTGGGCAAAAATTTGGCAAAGCCTCCTTGGCTTAGCATTCGCAGCAGGAGCTTTTGTCCTTGCCGCAATATTTGGAAAGCTTATTTTTGGGGACTGGGATGCGCTCCTGCAATTAAAAATTTATGGTCCTCAATAAAATCATTGCCCAAAACCCAACTAACCTGGGCGAACCCTTCGAGGGGTTTGGAAAGCTTGGGTTACAAGGCGAAGAGTCTTCTGGAGCTCTTGAGATATTTTCCAATTTTATCTCAAGTGCGATAGGCCTCATGACTATTATCGCTATAATTTGGTTTATTTTTGTCCTAATAACTGGAGCAATTGGGATCATTTCTGCTGGGGGGGATAAAGCCGCACTGGAATCGGCACGAAAAAGAATCACAACGGGTCTTGTCGGGCTAGTGGTGGTTATTTTGGGAATTTTTATTGTTGATTTGATCGGCACATTAATCGGAATACCCGTATTAAATCTAGGAGAGCTTTTTAATCTCATCCAAATAAACCAGCCGTCACAATGAACCTTTTAGCCCAAACTATTGAGAATCCTGTAGGCCCATCCAGGGGAGAAAGCGGTATATCTGTATTTCAGCAGTTTATTCCTAACCTGATACGTCTAGGTTTTGTGATAGGGGTACTAATTTTCTTTTTTGTGATGATTATCGGTGCAATTCAGTGGATAACATCGGGTGGAGATAAGGCGGCGATCGAGGCGGCAAGAGGAAAAATTACAAATGCCATTGTTGGAATAGTTATCCTTTTCGCTTTGTTTGTCGTCTTAAAAATTATTGGAGACTTTTTTGGAATAACAGTATTAGAAAGACTAGAGCTCAATTTGGAACCCTTAATACTTGACTAGTTCTAGCCCTTGACATTGGCCCGACAAAGATTGAATAATATTATTAACTTATGTTATTAAGCCTTTTGGTGCAGGGAGACAAAATAAATCTTAAACCGGGGGGGGACTTCGTGAATCTTCAAGATCTTACTATCGGAGGAATAGTCGCGGGACTAATTAGATTAATTTTGGTGGTTGCGGCTTTAGTTTTCTTCTTCATTTTGGTTATCGGAGGAATTAGGTGGATTGCCTCGGGCGGAGATAAAGCTCAAACAGAGGCCGCAAGGGGCCAAATTACAGCGGCACTTGTTGGACTAGTCATCGTCTTTGCCGCCTGGGCGATAGTTCAGCTTATCAATACCTTCTTCGGAATTAATATCTTTGAATTAACTCTTCCGACGGCCGGCTAAACTAGGCTTGCCCCCCTCTCTTCATTGAGTTAAACTAATTTTAATGGATACCTCCGACGTTGCAAAACTTAGCGATTTAGAGGATGTTTTTGGCTATGTGGTTGAGGCGGTTCTTGCTCTTGGCGGCATAATTCTTTTTATAATGCTTCTTTCGGGAGGTTTTAAATACATTACTTCGGGAGGAGATCCGAAGGGAATTGAGGGGGCAAAGAAAACTTTGACTTATGCCATCGGCGGCATGGTTCTTCTAGCTATGGCGTTTTTAATCTTACGCTTTATTCAAGAATTTACCGGTGTCGATGTTACTAAGTTTAGAATTTACTTACCAGAATAGTGTATGAGTTATGATTTTAGTCAATCTTGCTGCCCAAAGAGTAAAGAGTTTTAGGCTACTAACCCCCTTTCTTTTTGCAATCTTTTTTTTGCTTTTAGGGAAAACGGTCGCTGCGCAAATACCTCAAAACCCAGTTGATTGTGACGACACCACAGACCCCGAATTTCACTCTCTAAGGCCTTACCAGGCAAGCCCTTGTAAAAAAGAACCGACCCAGACAGCCAGGTTTTGTGGAAATCGATTGGTTCTTACCGATAACGTTAGTGCCTCAAGACCAATTCCGCCCAGAAGGGACCCCGAATGTACTTTATTTTCTCCAAACACTTATCGATGTAACTACAAAGTCTCTGGTAAAACGGCGAACTATTCGATAGACCTGTCAAATGCAAGTTTTCCAATACTTGGAAATACTGAAAAAGTAATTAACAGCCAAAACCAAAACGAGGAACTAGACGATGCTGAAAAGACAAATGAGTATGTCAGTTGGTATTTAAACGGGGTGATAGGAAGAGCAGAGTATGGAAAAGATGAGGATATGAACAAAATCGTCAATTTTTCGGGACCGTTAAAAAAACTTCTCCCTCAATCAATCCAATATAAATATCAAATTGCAACAATAGAAAATAGAGAAAAGGAAAGACATGACCAAATAGTGGTTTGTGCAGAATCAGCCCTCGGGCCCATCGGAGATTTTTTGAGAATCGGGAAAAAAGAGCCTATTGAGTGCTATGAAGGCGATGGCTCGGACGCCCAAGGTATAGTTTATAGACTTAATAGTTGGGATGCCGAGCTTAGCCAGTGGAACGATGCTATAAATACTCTTGTTGATATTTTTACGGCCCTCCTGCCGAGCCTTCCCAGAGAAACAATAAGGGAGTCTATCGCGAACCATTGGAATAAAAGGGTTCCGCCCCTTCCTTGGGAAGAACAATATGAGGAAAATCCCAAACTTTATCTGAAACACGACAACGAATGGAGGGGTAAAACCTGTGTTTTGGTACCGATTGTCAACTTTTTGGTTTGCTTAGAAAATTATCTTGTTCCAAATGAATATGCGGATCTTTTCCCCTATGTTCCGTTTTCTTCGACAGAAGACCGGGTAGGTCTTGTTTCTGTTGACTCTCAAGATGTGACTGAAGCCTCCAAAGACCTTGAAATTGACAACGTTTCTCTCAGCACAACGCCCGCCAAGCTTTATTTCTCCCACACTGAGGAAGTCGCAGAACTTGCTAACCTTCTGCAACTTACCTTTGTTCCGCAGGGAAATCCTACCACAGGAACACCTTCTTTAGTTTCCCAAACTGAGGCCTGCGATATAACTAACATCCGGTCAAACGAGGGCGACGACCTTTTTGCTACAAAAATAGAAGGTACCCTTTCCTACGATGCAGAATTTTCCTGTGATTTTCCGGCAACCGCTTCTTCCAGTGCCTGCACAAAAGATATTTCGGTTGGTCTTAGCGTTGTGACCGAGACTCCAAAAGCAGACGAAATCTGGGAGAGATTGGTAGCCGGGCCCTCTGCTGTATTTAAAAGAATCTTTCCGAAAATAGATCCTGAAAAAGGCCCGATAGGCTGTCTTCTTGATATCCCGGGGGCAACGGGTGTGGTTTACTCGGGCTCCGGCCTGGTCGAAGCCGGTAACCCCGGAGCGCGCTCTGGAGAGTCTGCAGAACTCTATTTTCCCCACGTCGGAGGAGTTTATGAATATTTCTTAAAAGGAATCCAAACAATTCTAAGACCAAAAGGATATGGAGATACCATTTCATATGGACTCCCCGGAGACCCTATGTGCAAACTTACACTCTCAACGGATATTTGCTCGGGAGAGTGTAACGAAAATCCAACTGACGTTGACATGACAGGAGTAAGGGAAAAGTTTATGGATCTAGCCAATAGATGGTTGGGTGTGGGAAGTCCTCGAACTGAGAAGTTTGACCAGGTTGTAAATACGGCAAGATCAGCGGGGGTTGACCCAATCTTTGTCTTGGCAATCTGGCTACACGAAAGCGGGGCCAGTAATTATCTCGGGATTTGTACGGTATTTGGAAATGGGGTACCTTCTTCTCAATATTGCCAAAGGATCCAGGACTTCAGTATTAATCGAGAGGACATAGAAACCCAAATAAACGCAAGCGGCGCGATTCTTGTAGATAACTTTACCGCTCAATTAAACGCCTTCGTTAACTTGCCTGGGTTTTACATTTCGTCTTGCGGTACATCAGGGGCAAATTGTCCGATGGAAATCTTCGGAGCGATGTATCAAAAAGGAACCTGTAGCGCAAACGATAAATCCAACGGCTATGTGGCGGGCATAAAAGAAATTTATAACAGGCTCGCCCCAGGTCAAACTTTTCCTTGTTATCCATCTAGAGTGGGACAATAAAATTGGTGTATGATTAAATTAATTTAGAAGCCATGCAAAAACTTATCAAAAAAATAATTCTCTCCTGCCTTGTTTTTATTTTGTTGACATTCTCGTTCGTCCCTTACGTCCGCGCCCAAGAAGGAACGTGGTACAACCAAGGGCCCTTTGAGTGGTACATGAAGGTTTATGATGAAAAATCCTCTCCTTCTAATGAGATTTTTGGAGAAAGATATACTGCAGCCCAAGTTCAATGGATTCTTTATAGTCTTTTTGCACTACCACTTAATGCGATAAGCGGTAACAACACTTCCCTTATTGCTTGCATGCTTGCCGCAAGAGAACGAACAGTACTTTTAGACACCTGTGGGGATGGGTTAAGGGGAGCCTTCGAACAAATACGGGGGCTTTTTGATTTGCCTCAAATAAGACAAGGGATGAAAGAGTCTCCTTTTAAGTTGGTTTTCAATACCGAAAATCGTCCTCTTTCCGGCATAGCCTATGTGAAATATACGCTCTCCAAGTTGTCTTTGGTTCCCGAGGCAAAAGCTCAGGAAGGTTTTGGTTTTAATGCCTTAGGGGTAGTTCTGCCTTTATGGAAAGGTATTAGAAATGTTGCCTATGCACTCTTTGCTTTAGTGATAATTGTATTTTCCTTTATGATAATGTTTAGGGTAAAAATTTCTCCACAGGTTGTAATTTCTGTCCAGTCAGCTCTTCCGAAAGTTGTGATTGCACTCACACTCGCGACTTTTTCTTATGCTATTGCGGGTTTTATGGTGGATTTGATGTATGTTCTTATTGGGCTTGTCTCTTCACTTTTTACTACTGCTGGATTTAGTAGCAGCTTTCAAGCGACTTATAACGTAATCAGTGGTCAAATACCGTTACTTACTGATCTCGCTGGATCTTTCATAATTTTGGTATATATGTTTGTTTACGATTTTCTCTTTTTGTTTGCGCTTCTTCTTTCGCTTTTGGGGGCAAGCATGTCTCTTTCAATCTTCGGTATGCTAGCGTCAATCTTGATGGTTTTGGTTCTGGTCTGGGCCCTTGTTCTAACTCTCTGGTATACGATAAAGATACCTTGGATGCTTATTAAAGCTCTGGTGCAAATTTTTCTTCTAGTTATAGTCGCGCCCCTGCAAATTGCTCTGGGTACTTTAATTCCGTCTTTGGGTTTTGGAGCCTGGCTAAAAAATCTCATAGCAAACCTTCTAGTCTTTCCTCTAGCTGGAACTCTTTTTTACCTTGCCGCAATGTTTCTCGCATATTCTTATCAGGTCGCAGCGGAAGTAATAATTGAACAGTTTTGGATTTTCGAGGTGTTCGGCATCAATCCAACCGGGATTCTTCCTGGTAGACTCTGGTCGCCACCACTACTTGGCTCCGGGGCCGAGATAACACCCTTGATATTTATCTTTATGAGTTTTGGTATTATAATAATGATTCCCAAGGCAGCTGATTTTATTAAAGCTATGGTAACTGGAGAAAAATTCACATTCGGAACAGCTATAGGAGAAGCGGTAGCGGTTCCTGGAACAATTGGAACTCTTGCTGCCAAATATAAAGAGGGTATAAAAGTAGGGGTGTTTACTCCACCAAGCCCAAGAGTTGAAAAGGTTGTAAGTAAGCTTAGCTGGCTTTCTTTTTTAAAGAAATAAAACTAAATCAAATTTAACTTATTTAAGAAAATCTTGGTTAAAGGGAGTCTCTGGCAAACTCCTTGCCTCTTCAGGAGTTAATATACCAATCTTACTTATCCGATTTTTAACTACCCAAATTGAAGGGACAGAAATTGTATCCCCACTGGTTTTACCTCTAATCTCGTCGGGTCTTGAAGCCAACCACTCTTTCCATTGAGGCAAAGATCTTAAACCGTCCCAGAAGGCAAGAATATACTTTTTTTTGTATTCTCTGACTCTCTCCTTGACCAGCCCTTTTTTTACCTGTTTATCATGTTCTCTAACTCCGTTATAAAACCCCCTGAATTTCCCATCTAAAACTACCTGTGCACTCATGGCAATACCCATATGTTTGGCCATTTGGTGCCAAAAACTGGCCTCTTTAAAAGCTCTTAACCCCCCCTCTTTCTCCCAATCGGTTCTCATTGCCCACTGGTAAAGACCTTTCTCCTTTCTTCCAGCAATATAGGCTCCAAGCGCCGCTACGTTATAAGCTTTTGGAGGAAGCCTCTTCCAAGGGAGCTCTCCCAATCTATAATATGGTTCTTCTGGACCTTCACCATCCTTCCTATATCCCCAGCGCATTTCCTGAAAGGTTCTTTCTCCAAACTTTCCCTTTCCCCCTTTTTCTTCTTCTTCGGTTTTTAAATTCCAGTTTTTGAAATAATGAACCGTAAATCTCTCCGGATATTTTCCCAAGGAACCTTCGGGTCCAAAATCTCTTGTTTCCGGTTTAAGATACGCATAGATATATCTAAAAACTTCCGGAAAAAGGACTTTTACGCGATCACAGGAGGTCATAACACCCATATCATGATGAAAACCATCTTCATATCTTTGTTTTCCCAAATCGGAAGCCATTCCGGTTATCCGTAAATGCTCCCAGGCAATAAATCTTACATCTCTTGCATCATGATGGGCAAAAATGGGCGACTTATCCCCCCCACCTATAAATCTTTCTACTTGTTGCCAAACAAATTCTATATCTTGCCACTCTTCGGCTTCGACTAAAATATTACCTCTTTCTGTAAGTAAACCTCTGTAACCCATATTCCTTTCATTTTCCTCAACATCCCTTGATACATCGTCCTTAGTTAGTCTTGTTGTTGCTTCTATCTTTTTCCACTCGTCTTCTTTCCCTTCTTCTATCAAATCATCTTTTAGTTTTTTATAATCAACTCTGGGGTCGGCCGATTTTTTCCATCTCCACGGCTCTCCGATCCATGTTTTTAAAACAGTATTAATAGCTCTTCCTCCTCTGTTCTCCGGTTTCAAAAAAAGATCGTCGATTTCTTGGTCTGTTACATTAAATAATTCCTTTATACCCGGCCTTTTCAAAAGTCTTTCCAATTCCTCCACATTTTCGGAAAGAGCCGCGATTTCAAAACATTTCAGGGCCACACTGGTAGCATCCCCAAATTCATTGCCTTCTCTATACTTCACTCCGCCCTCCGTGCCCATAATGGAGTCTTTTCTGCCCTCGGCATTACAAAGCCTATTCATCGCTTCCGCCGTAAGACTATTTTTGTAATAAAACTCAACTAAACCCTCCAAATTCTCTGTCTGTCCCCACACCCAGCGAAGCATCTCCACCAAATCCTGCCTCGACATCATTTCGGCCCTAATTTGATTAAGCGTCACTGCTAGCTCTTGTCTTTGTGTATCGGAACCCACAAGCATAATCTCCACAAGTTGGTCTTCTACTTCCATTCCAACAACATCACCTTTGGCGTCTTTAATCTTCCGACGAGGCACTTCCCTAATTACAGTCTCCCTTTTATATTCAAACCCCGGATAGTTGAAAGTTGCTTCTCCTGTAGTATCTTTATACGTATCAGCCCGAACAACGCTTAAGTCCGTCAAATTCTGGAAATTTAAAGACTGTACGGATTCTCGATCGGACAAGGTCGATATAACGTCCTCAAGACGGTATTTACTCATTGCACCCTCCGGGTGAAAGACCGTGTCTTCATAAATAGCCATCACTTCGCGGGCCGAATGAATAAGAAGGGGTTTTTCTACGGCAACTCTTAAAACCTCTGTATTTGCGTGTCCCTCGGTAGAATAGTGTCTTTGGTAAAATTCTCTTGCTTGGTCGTTTTCTCCCTCTACTGTCGGACCTTCTTTAGTCTCTGCCATATCGCTTTTATTTTAACACCCCATTAATTAAACTTACAAACCCCAGAAAATTTGACTTCGGAAATTATAGGCTGTAGAATTCTTTCCAAATGAGCGCGGATAATGAACCAGGAAAACTAAGATCTCTTTTAGACAATGCAGTTTCTAGGGCCCAGAGAGAAAAAAATGTTCAACTTCAAGACCAAAGGCAGATGGTAGAAGCTGAACAAAAGAGACTAAAACAAATAAGTATAGATTATGAAAAATACATTGCCCCACTTGAAAGAAAATTTTGGGAAGAACATGTACCCAAGGTCTTGATAAGACTTTTTGAGGATTTTGCGGGAAGACTTTCTAGGGACGGCGTTAAAACGCATCCTTGGCTTTTTTTTTATTGGGGGGTGCATTCTCCTTATGCCCTCACCGGTAGACCTGATCAACATAACTCCAATCAGAGAGAGGATCTTCCTGTTAAAGAAGCAATACTTAACCTTTATAAACAAGGGCAACTTCAGGAACTTCCTCTTAAGGGGGAGTTCTTGTTTTGGGGAGAAAGAAAATCAAGGAAGTTCCAGGGTCACCAAGAATATGTAACCTTTGGCATTTTTGTAACTTCTAATGAGGGGGTTACCTGGTCCACTCCTGGCGGTGGGGGAAATTATTCTGGTCCCGAAGATTTGGACCGAGTGGTTCAAAGTATGGCCGAGGTTTTGACCGGCCAAAAACCAATATTCTACATAAGTTCTTACGATCCCCCAAGTCCGTCAGGATCCGGCTAGTCTTCGTGAGGGGCTGGATAAATTAAGTTTTTATTTCCAATACAAAATTTGACTTAGAGAATTATAGGCTGTAGAATTGCAAGCAAATGAGCGCGGAAGTTCCCGGAGAGAATCCAACAGCAGTTGAGATCCCTAAGGACAGTTTCAGGGTTCAAATGAATTATAACCCCGAATTTTTATATACGCTTCTAACACAAAGTAACAAATCAGGCGTTAGAAGTTTTGACTCCAACTGGATGGAAATCTCTGAAGTAGACTACGATCCTTTTGACGAACTTTATGCAGGTCTTCGTTCGGATCTAAAGATTAAATTACAACCCGAGTGGCAAGACCGCTCAACAAAATCTATTTGGTTAGAAGGCAGTTTCTGGAACGTTTCGACGGGGCGCGTCCGTGGGTGGGAATCCCGCGCTCAAGAGCTCCAGAAAGAGTTTCTCCTTTTAGGTGAAGATCTCGACCTAAGAACAGACGAAAATACTAAACAGAGAAGGTTGCTGGTAACGCGTGGCGCAAACCCCAGCTGGGCACTCTGGATCAATGCATTTCACACATCTAAGTGGGGCGAAATAGAACCCTATTTCCTTGACGCGAGAAGGCATGGCTCTGGATTTATCCATGAAAAAGGTATAAAACTTATCTTCCCTTTTCCATCTACCATAGACCTTAATTCGCCCCATGATATCGAGGAAAGTTTAGCAGCTTTTATGGTAATTTTTGAAAAAACCGTGAGGGTTTTATATCGAATAGATAAAAAACACTTGCCTCTTAAAAATCTTGTTTTTGAACCTGGTGCCTCCGGCAAAGAGAAAACGGAAGATTATTTGGCGATTTGTTCCTATTGTAATAGTCATTACTCAATTGTTAGCGGGCCAAAATGTCCTGGCTGTGGGGCATCTGGACCACAGTTTTCTTGACTTTCGGGCAAATCGAGTAGAATTATGAAAACATTTAAAGAGAGGCTACAAACCTTACCCGCAACGGCAAGTTTTTAAAAGAATAAAATGGGCGCAGAAATTCCTAGAGAATCAGAGCCTCAAGGCCCCGAACAAAAAGAGTGGCAAGGGCAAAGATGGGAATATCAAACCCAATTTTTAATTGCAGATATTGAGGCTAAAGGAGTAAGGGATTTTTTGAAGCAGGAGTGGCCCGACTGGGAACCGGGTCAATGTGTACCAGAGACAACGATACCAGAACTGAACGTATTGGGCGAAAGGGGCTGGGAATTAGTCCTGATGCAACCTGTGGTTATAGAAAACTCTGGTTCAGTTTTACACGTGGGGAGATATCCGAAAATAAGTAATGTTTATTTTTGTGTCTTCAAAAGACAAATAACACAAAATAGCTCTCAGGAAAGGCGCTGAAAGAAAAAGGGCCGAATGGAAAACGACTTCGATTTTGAAAGGGCACGCAGACAAAAGAATGGGGAGGAGGCGCAGAAAGCGGTCGTCCAATTTGAAAACCTTGTTCAGCGTCAGCGAAATACTTTAATGGTCAAAGACCTAATGGCCCTAGTTAGCAGAAACAGTTTGATGGACATCCTTGCTGAATTAAAAAAACTAACTGGCGCAGAAACAGAGTGTGAAATATTTAAAGGCGACGGAGGCGAACACGAAGTTGAAATTGACTTTGCTGAGATTGACAAGTTTTTCAAAAAAACTTTTGATTTTGATAAGTATCATGTTTGGCTTCTAGGCCAATCTCCCACTTTCTCTTTGGACAGAACGATGGGTGGTGCCATTTGCCATGTGTTTAATAGCGAATCCTACGATTTCTCTAGCGAAACGCGCAGGATAAGAAAACCCGATTCTCCCGAACAACTTTGGCCAAACGAACCCGTTTTGCGTTTTTGGATATACTCTCCAACAAGACAATTTGAGGGCATGCCGGAATCGAACAGGTGGGCAATTTGTATTCTCGTTAATGAGCAAGAAATGTTATTTATTGGAGAAGAGGCCGAAAGACTTCCTTCAACCGGAAAAGCGGAAGAAAGCGCCCAACAAATTAGAGGGGTTATTCAAAGGATGATTTCTAAACCTCGCATTGGAAAATCCTTTTAGTTAGAAAGTTGTTTTTGGGTTTTATTATCTGCCTTAGCACAATTTTGACGTTATGAGGGCTAAAGCTTCAATTAAAGACCCAAAAATTGATTTTGGAAATTATGGGGTGTAGAATTCTCGACAAATGAGCGCAGAAAATCATCACGAACCGGGACCACAAAACCCCGAACAACAAGGGTGGTAAGGACAACGCTGGGAATACTTAGTCCTTATGATCTATAACGATGGCGTTGAGGTTGTTCTTGGGCAGCAAAAGATTCTAAAACGCGGCTGGGCTGGAATTCAATTAGAAACAGTCGATCCTAACATTAAGCGCTATAAAGAAAAACTTAAAGAATTAAAGGCGGACAAGAGTTTAGAATATAATACGCTTCCAGGATTCTTAAACTTTTTAGGGCTTGAAGGTTGGGAGTTGGTGGGTAGCGCTCCTCATCTAAAGCCAGGAGGGGATTCGTATCCTTTTCTCTTTATGAAAAGGCCGACTGAGACTACTAACTGACCCTTGTTTCAAGTTCCCACTTGTGAAAAAGGGTTCTACTTGCATTAGGCTCTTCACGAAGTAACCTAGAGTAAGGCGCCTGCCATGGACCAACAACATCCAATACCGCAACAAATATCTTCCTACCAATTCCGCTTGGTGGGAGACATGACTTTAAAACAATTCTTTCAACTTGCCGGTGGCGCTTTGGTCAGTTTGCTTTTCTACGCCTCGCCTCTTCATCCTCTAATTAAGTGGCCGTTTATCATTTTCTTTGCCCTTCTTGGGGTGGCCTTGGCTTTCCTTCCTTTTGAAGAAAGGCCTCTTGAGAGGTGGATTATTGCTTTTTTTAGATCTATTTACTCACCCACCATTTTTTACTGGCAACAGGCAAAAGTTAGACCCGTCTTTTTTCAGGAAGAGGCCGTAGCCCCAGCCGAGAAAATAATTGCCCCAGGGGGGGAAGCCGCCCTTAAAGCATACCTTTCTGCCCTTCCCCAAAGATCTCCCTTCCTTTCTGTTCTTGAAAACGCGGAGCAAGCTTTCCTTTCAAAGATTGCCCAGCTTTTTGGTGGTGGGGCCTATACTCCCCATCCTCTTACGCAGGGCCCTTCCATTCAAGGACAACCCCAACCTCAAAAAAGACCGGAGATTAATATTCCCAAAACTGCTCCGACTCCTCTTGCCGATACCGGCATTAGACCCAAATTTGTTGTTGAAGAAAAACCAACCGGAGGAGCTGGCCCGGTGCCTCAATTTCAAACTACCGGGGTGGGCCAAGCTTGGGGGTCAAAGGGCGCCATTACCGACCATGCGGCCCAGTTTTCTCCCGAGGCAGCCCCGCCCCTTCCCCCAACAACACCTAATACAATCGTCGGCCAAATACTTGACGAGGAAGGAAAAATTGTCGACGCTGCAATTCTGGAAATTAGGGATGTGGCGGGAAGACCCGTTAGGGCCCTTAAGACCAACAAGCTCGGCCACTTCATGATTGTTACCCCCCTAGCAAACGGAAAATACGAAATAATTATTGAGAAAGAAGGCTATTCTTTCGACCCGATAACCTTTAACACCGAAGGAGAAATAATTCCTCCGATAATAATCAGGGCAAGGTCGCGTCCTGTGGCCGTTACCGCCGAAGCATCACCAATTGTTCAGCCCGCCAATTTATGAAAATTCCATACTTATCATTTCCGGACGTCCCCTTAATGGCTCCCAGCCAGGAACACCTTCCCGTTGCGGACATAACCGACGACATTGTTCTCTATAAAGACGGGGGGGCCGCCCTTGTCATGGAATCAACTTCCCTAAATTTCGGGCTTCTGTCTGAAAAAGAGCAGGAAGCAGTCATTGCGGCATACGCGGCTCTCCTTAATTCTCTTTCTTTCTCCATCCAAATTGTGATTCGGACCCAAAGAAAGGATATTTCAAGCTATTTACTCTATCTTGACGCTGCGGCCAAAAAAATTGCCAATCCAAAACTGGCAAATTTAATGGCCGGGTATCGTCGTTTTATCCTCGACTCCATAAAAAAGAAAAACGTTTTGGGAAAAAGATTCTATATAGTAATTCCTTTTAGCCCTCTTGAGCTTGGAGTTACAAAATCTTTTCTCACCACAGCCAGGCGCGGCGGACCCCTTCCTTTCCCCAAGAGCTACGTAATCAAGAAAGCTAAAGTGCTTCTTTACCCCAGGCGGGACCATTTAATCAGGCAAGCGGGGCGTCTGGGAATAAGACTAAAACAACTAACGGTTATTGAACTCGTCGGTCTTTTCTATAACGTCTATAATCCGGAAGCCCCGGCAATCAAAAAGGAGGATGTCTAAATGGAACCGCAAGGAACCAAGCCCAATATTCCTTCCCCAACCCTGGCGCTTTACCAAAAACAGTTGGGTATACTCGACATCGTTGCCCCCCAAAATTTAGAGATTGATTTTGACTATCTAAAAATAAACGGCGTCTTTTTTAGAACTCTGTTTGTTTCCGGTTATCCTCGTTTTGTCTCACCGGGCTGGCTTGAACCCGTCATCAATTTTGACAGCTCCCTTGATATCTCTTTTTACATCTACCCGGTTGAAGGCAAAAGCGTCCTCGACAGTCTTAGACGAAAAATTGCGGAAATGGAGGCCGAGATTGCCACCGACCTCGAAAGAGGGAAAATTGTCGACCCCTCAACCCAGGCCAAGCTTGAAGACGCCCGTTCACTTCAAGAGCAACTGGTCAAAGGTTCCGAGAGGTTTTTCGAGTTTTCTTTCTATATCACCATTCCCGCCAACTCTCTGGAAGAACTCAACCAGTTAAGCCGCCAGGTAGCGTCCACCCTTGGTTCCCTCCTAATCGTCGGCAAACACGCCACTCTGGACCAGGAGGCCGGTTTTTTATCCTCGGCCCCCTTCGGCATGGATAGACTGGCCATCACCAGAAACATGGACACAACCTCCCTGGCCACCACTTTCCCGCTAACTTCCGCCGAGTTGTCTTCCGACCGCGGGGTCCTTTATGGAACAAACTCCGAAAACGAGTCTTTCATCATTTTTGACCGCTTCTCTTTGGAAAACGGGAACATGTCCATATTTGCTACTTCGGGCGCGGGTAAGTCGATCTCGGGTGACGAACCTGTTGTTTTTAATCGTGGTTCCGGAGTGGAGATGTCTAATGCTCAAGAATTGGTTGAGGATATTATTTCAAAAGGAATTTGCAGAAAAATAGATAGTGAGTCAGAAGGAGTAATAAATCCAGGTATTAGAGTGCTTACTTTTAATCAAGATTTAAGGTCTCGGTGGTCCGAAGTTGAAGTTGCTGCAAGAAAGATGTCCCCTGAAATTCTCTTTAAATTTACTACGGCAAGCGGAAGAGAAATTACTACGACAGGTGATCATAATCTGATCGGCCTAAAAAACGGGGAAATTAGCATAATGAAGGGGGAAAATGTAAAAAATGGTACATATATACCTCTACCTAGAAAAATATCTATACCAAATCCCAGTCAAAAATTTATAAGACCTAGAAAATTTGGGTTAAGAAACATTCCTTCTAGAATCTCGCCAAATATAGAATTTTTAACATTGCTGGGATTAATCACCAGCGAAGGACATACGAGTGAAAAGGCTCTCGAAATATACAACTCTGACCAAAGGATCCTAGAATTAATAAAAAATTATTCTTCTAGGATAGGATTTAAAACTTCACCTATTTATAACTATCCCAAGAGAACTGAACTGCAAGGCTATAGAATTGGTCCAATCGATGCAGCAATTCTTATAAACAAACTTGGTGGGAGCGGAAAATCCGATCAAAAAAGAGTCTTTCCGATATTATTTAGGTTGCCAAAAGCAGGTGCCGCCATGTATTTGAAGGCTTATTTTGAGGGAGACGGGGGTGTTGAAGAACACGAGATCACTTCAACTACAAAATCTAAAAATCTTGCATCCGATCTAAGTTACCTCCTTCTCCGCTTTGGAATAATAGCTCGAATAAAAGAACGAATGAAAGCTGCAACTAATACAACTCTAAAAAAGAAGGGTAAATATTATAGAATTTCTATTTCAGGGCAAAATAATATAAGAAAATTTATGCAAGAGATCGGATTTATAACACCAGAAAAGAATAAAAAAGCCAAAACTTTACTTAAAAATTCAAACACCAATATAGATATTATTCCAGAAATAGGATCGATTTTTAAAGAAATTTATAGTGAACTTTATAACTCTGAAGTTCCGGCTCCAAGAAAGTTTTCTGAAATTAAACTCGGCATTTTCAAACCTTCCAGAAGAAACCTTTTAGAAATAGTTGATGGAATCAAAAAACGAGTCAAAGAAATAGAAAATCTTGAAACAGACGGTTTATCCAAACTACAAATACTACCAACCGTTAAAGAAATTGTCTCCCGGGGGAATAGCAAACAAATAAATTCGCTACTTTGGAAAAGACTGGGGTATTCTTGGAAGACAATGAGGGCCGGAATACCCCCCAACACCAAAAACGCCCTACAAGCAGCCGCAATAACCCACGGCTATGAATTCCAGACAGACGAACTGGGCGGTGCTTTGTACAGATGCTTCAAATACACGGGTGAGTCGTTGAGGGAATTTGACGAGTCTCTCTGGGCGGCAACTCTTTATAAACACACCAACGCAAGGTACGAAAAAATAATTAAGGCCAGAGACCACATAGCCAAAATCTACAAGGAAAAGGTCGAAAAACTGCAAGAAATAAAGAAAAAAATTGTGTGGCTTGAAACGCTTGCCAAATCTGACCTTTTCTGGGACCCGATAGTCAAAATAGAAAAAGTCAAAGCAAAACATCCTTACGTTTACGACCTCCAAGTTAAAAACGGTGTTTTCTTGGCCGGGTATGCTGGTCTTTTTGTCCACAATTCCTATTTCGTCAAGCTCGAGGCTTTGCGCTCCCTCATGCTGGGAACCGAAGTAATAGTTATTGACCCGGAGAGTGAGTATCAGGCATTGGCCGCCGCCGTAGGCGGAGAATTTATCTCCTTCTCATTTAACTCTCCTTCTAAAATTAATCCCTTTGACCTAACCCAGGTCTTTGAGGAAGGAGAAAACCAGCTGGGGCTAAAGATTCTTTCCCTGCATTCCCTTTTTAAGGTCATTATGGGTATTATTACCCCCTCCCAGGAGGCTCTTCTTGATAGAGCCATTGTTGCAACATATCGGGCCAAGGGAATTACCCAAGACCCGGCAACACAAAAGAAAGAGCCCCCCTTAATGGAAGACCTTTATAAAATTCTCATAGGAATGGAGACGGCCGAAGCCATGGATTTGGCGGCCCGAATCGAAAAATTTGTCAGGGGAAGTTTTGTGGGAATTTTTGATAAGCAAACAAATATTGATATAAAGAATCCTTTCACTGTTTTTTCTGTAAAAGATTTACAGGATACACTTCGGCCCATTGCCATGTTTATAATTCTTGATTTTATCTGGACCCGGATTAAGAAAGATTTAAAAAAGAGGCTTTTGGTTGTTGATGAGGCTTGGCACATGATGAGATACCCCGACTCGGCTCAATTCTTGTGGTCGGTGGTTAAGAGGGCAAGGAAGTACTATCTGGGGCTTACCACAATCACCCAGGACGTCGAAGACTTCTTGGCCCAGGACATTGGAAAGGCAATTGTCACAAACTCGGCCCTACAGCTTCTGTTAAAACAATCTCCGGCCGCCATCGATAAAATCTCGGAGGTGTTTTACCTCTCACAAGGTGAGAGACAGCTCCTTCTGGCCGCCAACGTTGGAGAAGGAATATTCTTTGCCGGACCCCACCATGCACCAATTAGGGTAGTTGCCTCCGAGGAAGAACACGCCCTAATTACAACCAAAACGCAGGAATGGCCAAAGAAACAACCATAGACGCTGAAACAGCGAGAAGACTCCTTTTAATTCTTTCCCTTGAAGGGGATGTAAAAAGGGAAGAAATCGAGTGGGCCTTGGCAATAATCCACCAGATTCCAGGATATGGGGGAATGACGCTGGCAAAGGCGGTCCAGGATAGGTCTTTAAAAGAGATATTGGTTGCCATTGCGGCTGAACAAATTTCCCCAACTACCCCCAAAGACCTTGAGGCTTTAATTGAAGATGCCGAAAAAAGGAAGGCCACTCTGGAGACGGCAAAGAAAGCCGGAGAAAAAAGAGCCGAGGAGTTTATAGAAGCCGCAGAAAAGGCCGCAAAAACAAAAGCCCAAGTTGAAGCTCCCCCGGCTGTTCCTGAGGCCCCGACGGAAGAACCTGCTTCTATTGGAATAAAAATAACTCCGGCGGCACTCAAAGCTTTTGAAGAGTCTGCCGGAAAAGCGGCCGGAGTCCCCTTTAAACTAGTCTCCTTTTTCTCCCCGCCCGGGGCTTTGGCTCAAACACCTCAAACAACGGCCGCTCTTGCTTCAGCCATGAGCCTTTCTCAAATTTCGGCTAAAGCAGAGGGTTTACCAGATGTCGAAAGAAAACATCTTTTACAACTAGTTGAAAACTTTAGACAAGCAGAATTCTCCTTCTATGCCCAAGTCCAGCTACAAAGAAAAAGAACAGGAATTTCCGTTCAAGAAATGATAATTCTCATGGGACCTGAATTTGGCAGGTCTCAGGGAGAGGTTGTCGCCCTTGCCCGAGGGGGCGCCCCCTCGGGACGGGGTCCGTCTTTTATTGGCCGAATTGGACAACAAATTTTTGGCGGTCTTACTCAAAAAGCGGTTACTAACGCCGCGACAAAAGCCGTAGCTTCTGCTTTAACGAAGACCGGTATTTCTGTTACTACCAAGGCGGTAGCCGGAGTTGCCGGAGCCCCCGGAGGACCCATTGGAATAGCTATTGGTCTAGCCGTTGGCTGGGTAGTAGACAAGGTTCTAGGGCCGCTCATCAACAAAGTTATTGATTTTATCAGCCAAAACAAATGGGTTTTGGCAGCTCCTTTTGTTCTGGCTGGTCTTATCTTTGGCCTTCCCTGGTTAACTGTTGGGGGGATAGCATTAGGAGGACTTCTTCTGGCCGGAGGGGTGGGGCCGGCCTTATCAATGGCCGGGGGCTTTGCCTTGTCGGTAATTTCCGGTATTACTTCCCTAGCTGTTGCTTCAATTGCTACTCCTCTTATTGTGGCCTTAATTTCAATTCCCGTTCTGGTTGCAATCATTCTTTTTATTATTAATTCCAGCGCCTATCTCGTTCCACCCAAAGCCCCCGTGTTTACTGGAATACTCGAGTCTCCATATATAGCAGTTGAAAAGAAGGCCTCGCCCGAATGTCTAAACAGACCTGATCCCGAAGGAAAACCTTGTCCACCTCTGCCGGGGGAGGTTACATACGAAATAGAAATTAAGGCAAAGAGAGGAACTCTCAGCAACATCAAAATACAAAACTCTTATCAGGTTTTCGGCCGTGGGAGCGGAGACATCACCCCTCCCGAAATTCCTGTTCCCAATCTAATCTCTCCCACCGCTCCCTTTACTTTTTCATATACTCTCGATTTCGGGAGAGATCTCAACGATTCCGTTGTCTATGATACCCTGACGGTAACGGCTGATTCTCCAGAGCAGGCGGGGGCGGTGGCCAGCGATGTCGCAAGCGTTATCATAGGAAATCCACCTGCTTCGAGTTGTCCTATTTTGGGAGGATCAATTACAACCGGCTCCTATAACGGAACGCGTGAGGTTGGCCACGGCAGCAACTCCTATTGGGGAGGTCCGGCGGGAAATAGTTGTTATGATATTCCTGCTTTCTCGGGATGCAGGAGCCCTAGCTCCTCTGTTGACCCTGACGGTAATAATTACTGTAGAGGAAAAGCTTCTTCTTGCGCTTATTATGGTTTTGCCGCAGACGTTCAGAGAAGTGGCCGCGGAGACATTGTCCAGTTGCCTTCGATTTTTGGGAAAAGCATCACCTGGACCTTTCAAAGAAGGGTGACAATTAACGATACTGCATGGGGGTGGGGTTATGTTTTTACGGGTAGCGACGGCGGAAGTAATTATTCCCTTTATCTTGGCCACCTTAACCAAACAACTCCTCCCCAAACCGCCCCTTCTGGAACCGTGGTGGGAACCCTTTATCCAAACCTCACCCCTCCCCATGTACACATAGAGTTACAAATCAACGGTCAGTGGGTAAGGCCCGATTTCTTGTGTGGAGGGCCTGGGCCTTAGTTGTATACTTTAAGAAAGATGATTAAAAGCAAAAAAACTGTAATTGTAGTTCTCCTCGCCTTGCTTCTGGGAATTCTGGGCTACTTTATTTTCGTTTCTAAAAAAACTCCTCCTGTTCCGCCCGCAAAGGGGGAGCTAAAGCTTGTAGATACAAACCCTTCCGCGGGAAAGGTTAAGATTTTACACCCAACAACAGGAATCTTTTTTTCTTTTGACGACCCACTTGTTCTCTCTTCCGTAAAAGTTGTAATTGAGCCTTCTCTCGACATTGCTACGGAACTTGCAAAAGGTGACTCTAAAACCCTTGTTATAAGACCGAGGGAAACGTGGCAATACGACGTTGACTATAAAATTGTCATTAAAAGTGGACTTTCCTCAATTAGCGGTAAGGAACTTAAAAACGATGTCTTCTACGAAGTTACTTTTGAAGCCCCCGAGGACATAATGTCTTTTTAGCCCTGAACCCTAACCGGCATAATAAGGTGAAGAAAGGCCGCATCCGTCGGGTCCCTAAAAACCCCCGGGGAAGAAGGGCCGGAAAGCTCCATATTAATCTCTTCTCCTTTTACCGCGTGCAAAAACTCTTCCAAAAAGCGGTAGTTAAAGGCTATTTCAAGTTCTGTTTCCCCTTCGACCCTTGCGTCGACCCTTGTCTTTTGGCTCCCGGAGGTTGAGCTTTCCGCCGAAACGTCTATAAAATCTTTACCCAAATTAATTTTTACGATGTTTGCAGCCTCCCTGGCAAAAACGGATGAGAGCTTAACCGCCCTTAAAAACTCTTCTTTGTCAGTAAAGACTTTTGTTCCTCCCGTCTTGGGAATTATTTTTTCGTAGTCCGGAAATTCTCCTTCCAAAACTCTCGACGAGAGAACTACCCCTTCTACTCCAAAAAGGACCTGGTTTTCTTTTTTGTTGACGCTTAGTAAAACCTCTTCATCCTCTACGATTCTTGAAAGCTCCCCCAAAACACTTTTGGGCAAAACCAGCCTTTCCTCTTTCCCTTTTAATCTAACCTGAATTTTCTTCTGTGAGAGACGAAATCCGTCTGTGGCAACAAGAATTAGTTGGTCTTTTTGAAAAACAAAAAGCACTCCCGTTAATATTGGCCTGGTTTCATCAATCGATGCTGCAAAAATTACTTGAGAAAGAGCGTTTAAGAAAGATTCCTTGGGAAGGGTAATTGCCCCATCTTTATTTACAGAGGTAGGAACGGGAGGAAAGTCTGACGCATTCATTCCCGAAAGGGTTGACTCGAATGTCGGAGTATGGATTTTTAGCTGTTCTTTTTCTACTTCGAGGGTGATTTTTTCTGAAGGCAAGTTGGTCACAAGGTCCGTAATTGTCCTTCCCGGGATTGTTATTTCTCCTTCTTTCTCAACGTTGGCCCCGACCGAACAAGAGACCGACACTTCGAGGTTTGTTGAAGAAACCAAAAGCCTAGTTTTTTTTGCTACCAGTAAAATATTTCCAAGAACAGGGAGTTGTGTTTTTGTATTGACAAAACGTGAAGCCAAGGATAAAGATTTTGAAAAATTTTCTTGTAAAACGCTTACTTTCATTCCTCCCTTATTATCATATTTAAAATAGTAGTTCTAGTAGTAGAAAGTGTTGATAAGTTAATAATTTGACGAGTTTGGTTTTAATTTTCGGGACAAATTCGTGTTGATATGAAGCTTGGCTATTTGTTGATACTTTTGTGGATAATTTTTGGTTCGTTGTTGATAAGTGTAAAAGTCTTTTAACTTACCCTCAAAGCCTCTTTTTTATCCCCAACAAGTCCTCACGGATTTGCACATCATTCGAAGCCAGACTAGTTATTTTTTCCACAGCGTGCATGACCGTTGTATGATCCCTCCCCCCGACAAGTCTTCCCACCTCCTCAAGAGGGAGGCCCAGCTCCCTTCTTAATAAGTACATTAAGATTTGACGTGGTCTTGCAATCGGCCTTGTTCGTGAGGGCCCCAGAAGGGACCTTTTGCCAACGGAAAAATATTTGGAAACGGCGGTTAACACATCGGCCGGAGAGGCCTTTTTAGTGAGGGGCTCCTCCACCCCCTTTCCCAAGAGCGAGCGGACAAGCTCCTCCCCTATCTCTTCTTTCCTCATTCTTGCGTGAGAGGCAAGCCTTATTAAAAACCCTTCTATTTTTCTTGCGGAGTCAACGTTGCCTGCGATTATTTGAATTAGGTCCATGGGAAGAGCTATCCCCTTCTCTTTACACTTTATTTGCATTATTGCGCAGCGAAGCTCAAAGTCGGGAGGGGCAATGTCTACAATTAGGCCGGCTTCAAAGCGGCTTCTTAGCCTTTCTTCCAGTTTAGAGATTTCAGAAGGGTGTCTATCCGAAGTTAATATTATCTGGCCTCCGGCTCTGGTTACGGCATTAAAAGTGTGGAAGAATTCCTCCTGAACAGCGTCCTTGCCGGCAATAAACTGAATATCGTCTATTAAAAGAACAGAAAGTTTTCTATATTTCTCGCGAAAAGATTGGGTTGTTTTATTTCTTATTCCCTCTACAATGTCGTTTGTAAAGTCTTCGCCCGTACAAAAAAGAATTTTTGTAGACGGGTTTTTCTCTAGAAGCGAAACCCCAACTGCATTCATGAGGTGGGTTTTACCGACACCTACCCCACCCCAGATAAAAAGAGGGTTATAGGCAGACCCGGGGCCAGCCACAACTGCCTCTGCCGCCGCGTGGGCCATTTGGTTGGAGGAAGATACGGCAAAGTTTCCAAAGGAAAAGCCGGGCCTGACCCTGGTTCTGGTGAATGCAGCCAAGAGCTCCTCTTGTTCCTTCCTTTCGGCTTCAAAAAGGGGAGTTCCGGCAGCTTCTTGGACAACACTATCAGGATTTTGTTTTACAAGAAAAATGAGGTCACATGGTTTGCCCAGGGTTTTAGTTAGTGAATCTTGCACCAGGCCGAAGTACCTCCCCTCAATTGTTGTTTTTACGAAGGAAGAGGAACAGCCGATGTGTATAGTAACCCGACTCTCTCCTTCTTCTATTTTATCCAGGTGGGTTTGAGAAAACCAGGTAGAAAAAATAGCGGGAGAAACAGAAAGCTTAAGTACCTCAAGGGTTTCTTTCCAAACGGTCTTTTTGTCTATAGTTACCACGATATAAATTCAGAAAGTGCAGGGAATATCGGGCAGCTCATAAGGAGCAGATTAGATTCGGGGCAAAAGACATCCGCACTTTGTAATATGCACTATTATCGAGTTATCCACAATTCGTCAACCCCCAAAAAATGCGAAAAAGACTAGAATCTGACCAAAAGAAACTATATAATGTCGACATGGCAACAAAAAGAACTTACCAGCCAAGCAAAATTAAGAGGGCCAGAACCCACGGTTTTAGGGCAAGAATCAAAACAGCGAAGGGCCGAGCAGTCCTTAAGAGGCGAAGACTGAAAGGAAGAAAAAGGTTAACCCCAAGATAAATGTTATCCCGCCAATTTACCCTTAAAGGAGAGGAAGCGTTTGAGAGGGTTCGGAATGAGGGCCGCCTTTTTCAGTTCGACTCTTTCGGCCTGAGCGTTTTAGAAAGAGGGGACGATGCAAGCCCGCGTTTCGCCTTTATAGTATCAAGCAAGGTTTCGAAGGAAGCGGTACAAAGAAACAGGATTAAAAGAGCATTAAGCGAGGCGGTGCGTTTTGAAATGACACGGCTAAAAAAAGGTTTCGACGCAATATTTTTGGCAAAACAGATTGGTACAAAGAAACCAACAGACGAGTTAATGAGAGAGGTTAGGGAGGCATTAGAAGGAGCGGGCCTGACAAAATGAAAAAGATATTAATTTTTGTTTTAAGTTTTTATAAAAAGGCAATTTCTGGTAGCATTAAACTTCTTTTTGGCGGCGGATGTCGTTTTAGCCCAACTTGCAGTGACTATGCCAAAGAAGCCATAGAAAAATACGGGGGCCTTTGGGGGTCAATTCTTACAATAAAGAGAATTTCCCGATGCCACCCGCTTGGGGGATTTGGATACGATCCGGTTCCAGATAAAATATGAATATCTTTAACGTAGTACTAATAGAGCCCTTGGCCAACGGGCTAATTCTTTTTTACAAACTCTTGGGAGGAAATATGGGGCTTGCCATAATCGGTTTTAGTTTTGCTCTTCGTTTCCTTCTTAATCCCCTAACCAAACCATACATGCAGTCTATGAAGAGAATGAAAGACTTTGAGCCCCAACTTGCGAAACTTAAGGAAAGACACAAGGACGACAAGAAAAAACTGATGGAAGCTCAGACAGAGTTTTACAAACAAAAGGGAATAAATCCCGGGGCGGGGTGTCTTCCTTATTTACTCCAGATAGTTGTTTTAATTGCACTTTTTAACGTTTTTACAAGAGTTCTGTCTCCCAATGGAGACGTAGTCGTTAAATTTAATGAACTTCTCTACTCGCCTTTGCGGTTTGTCGAAGGAGAGGCACTCAATACAAGATTTCTTTACCTTGATATCACCAAGCCCGACTGTTTCGGTTCAGGTAAATGTCTGCCTATTCCTTTCAAATTACCTTTTCCGCTTCCCGGCCCGATTCTTATCTTTGCGGCACTTTTGCAATTTGCCTCCGCAAAAATGATGACCCCTTTTCAGAAACTTGAAGAGAAAGTGGCAAAAAAGACCAAAGGGGCGACGGATGACCTTCAGATTTCCATGCAAAAATCAATGTCTTTGACTTTTCCGCTTTTTACTTTAATTTTCGGACTTAGTTTTCCTTCGGGTCTTGCTCTTTATTGGTTGCTCTTTTCTCTTTTTCAGCTTTTACAGCAGTATAAAACCTCGGGGTGGGGAGGGCTTACACCTTTGGCGACGAAAATAGGTTTACTCAAAGGCCAATCTTAAAAAATGAAAAAAGATTTAATTGCCGATGTTCAAAAAGACGCAAACGAGCTCTTGGACCTAATGGGAACAAAAGCCAAGGCGAAAGTTGAGGAAGACAAAAAAAACGATGTACTTCTGGTCAACATTAAGACCGAGGAAGAGGCGGGTTTGCTTATCGGCCACCACGGAGAGACGCTAAATTCCTTACAAGCCGTTTTGGGACTGATGTTTAGACAAAGAACCGGGGAGTGGAAAAGAATGCTTGTAAATGTTGGGGACTGGAGAGAAAAGCAGGAAGAATACCTTAAAGAAATGGCTAGGGTGACGGCCGAGAGGGCAGTCCAAACGGGGGAGGCGCAGAATCTTTACAATCTTTCGGCCTCCCAAAGAAGGGTTATCCATATGACTCTTTCGGAGGATACGGGAGTTGAAACAGAGTCGGTGGGCGAGGGAGACGAGAGATACCTTGTTATTAAACCGAAAAAGTGAATCTAGTATTGCCCGTTTTGATCTTTCTTATCCCTACCCAAATAGGCTATCACTTCTGGCCGGACTTTGCCCACGTTTTTGGTATAAGAGTAGATTACCTTTCTCCCACAATTTATTTAACCGATATCCTCGTTCTCTCGCTTCTTATCTTTTGGCTAAGGACTAAGCCCAAAATTGGCCGAAGGACAATTGTTTGGATTATTTCTTTCTTGCTCTTGGCCTTCATCAACGTCTCTTTGGCAAAGAATACCGGTGCCGCCCTTTACAAATGGATTAAGGTTTTTGAGTTTGTCTTTTTTGGCTACTACCTTTCTTCCCTTAAGGGGCTCGATGTCAAAAGGCAGATAATGCTCCCGCTCAGTCTTTCTATCCTCTTTTTTTCCTCGGTCGGCATCCTCCAGTTTCTCAAACAGGGAACCATCGGCGGATTTCTTTATCTTTTGGGCGAAAGAAGTTTCTCTTCCATATCTCCCGGAATTGCCCTGGTTGATATCGGCGGCAGCCAATATTTAAGGGCTTATTCAACTTTTTCTCACCCTAATTCTTTCGCCGGTTTTTTGGTAACGGGGTTAATACTGCTCACTTTTTCCAGGCAAAGCCGGCGATTAAAAATGCTCGTCTTCACACTCGGTTTAACAGCCCTTTTCCTTTCCTTTTCTCTCGGGGCGCTCTTGGCCCTAGCGGTTGTTCTACTTTTTTACCTGATAACAAGAATTTCGACCCGGATACTAAAGAAAAGCTTAATTGCCATAATTTTTTTGAGTATTTTTTTGAGTATGGCGCAAGCTATTTATTCAAAGGGCTATTTAAGAGCAGGTAATTTGCCCGAAGATGTCCATAACCGCTTGGTGTTGGCAGGGGCCGCGGGGAAACTTTTTTCTTTTTCCCCTGTTTGGGGAGTGGGCCTTAATAATTTTATTGTTAGGCTTCCCGAAATTAAATTGGTTACCGGCGTTTCCTGGTGGCTACAGCCCGTGCATAACATTTTTCTCTTGGCGCTGACCGAAACTGGGATTCCTGGTCTTCTTTTCTTTACCTTTTTATTGACAAAGGCAGGAGCGGCTTCGGCCAAAAAAGGAAAAATTCTTTTCGGACTTGCCATAATTTTTATTGTGGTCACGGGACTGGTTGATCATTACTGGTTGACTCTTCAGCAGAACCAACTTCTTGCTTCTTTAATTCTTGGACTCTCATTAAGAAAGAACAGTTAGTTGTGTTAGACTAAAAAAAAATGGAAACATTGTTAAAAATTTATTGCGACGGCGGGGCCAGGGGCAACCCTGGGCCAGCCGCCGCCGCTTTCGTTGTAGAAAGGCAGGGCAAGGTGATTTTCAAAAATGCTAAATTTTTAGGGAATGCAACCAATAACGTTGCAGAATATTCGGCCGTTTTATTTGCAATGAAATGGCTTTCTAATTTTTCAAATAAAGCATTTGGCGAAGTTCGTTTTGTCTTAGACTCGGAACTGGTTGTAAAACAACTGGCCGGACTTTTTAAAATTAAAAACGAAAACCTAAGAAGCCTTTATTTCTCCGTAAAAGAAGAAGAAAAAAAAATTCCTTTGAGAATTTCTTTCGCCGCCGTCCCCCGAAACAAAAACAGACTAGCAGACCTTTTGGTTAATAGGACTCTTGATGAAAATTCTTAGGAGTTTCACGTCCCTCAGAGTTTTTAATCAGTCGTCCACTTGAAAACAAAATATTTTCAAACAAAGTCATTTAAAATTACAAAAAGTAAATTGCAATGCTGCGGAAATTGACCTAGGATAAAGTGGCGATGAGCGCTGACACATCTTTTACTCCCGATTATCGCCCGACAGTCGCAATTTTTTCTGAGCCCGGAGGACTTTCCGTTTCCTTGGTTGAAAAACTTCTGGCAAACTTTTGTAAAGTAGCCTTGGTCTCTGATGACATTAAAGGTTGGGAGGAAGTAACCGCCCACATTACACAAAAAAACTTTCTGGAAATTGCTCCTGTCGAAGTTTCTCCCGAATATATAGTTTTTATTGACATTGACCTTGCCAAAAAGACAAGCGATTACGAAAAGTTAATCAGACTTTATTCAAAAAGCGCGGCCAAAGTTCTTGTTATCCTGCCTTATTCATTTAGCATCCAAAATTCTGTCCGAGTCGCAACAATCCAAGAATCACTAAAGGAAGCGGGTTCGGACTTTGGGGCTATTTATTTGGGCGATTTGGTTGGCCCCAGGATTACCGAACACGAAAGCTACCTCGTTAGGGTACTTATGGAGGGGTTGACAAGAAATACTTTTCCGCTCTTGGACGGAAACTACTTTCCCTTAAGCATATCCGACGCAGGCAGGGAAATTGCTAAATCTCTTTTTTCCTTCGGGCCATACGGCGACTCCCTGGCAATAATCGGGGAGGGAGTGAGCGGAACCCACGTTTTTGAAAGAGCCAGAAACATTTTGGGGCAGATAGGGCACTCCTCCAAGGTCGAAAAAAGGAGAGAGGCGCCGGCTTCCAAAAAATTAGTTCGCCAGGTAAACCTTGAGCAGGGGATAAAAGAAACCGTTGAGTGGATAAAGACAACGCCTCAAAAAAGGAAATTTATAACAGCATTCAAGAAAACTCCCGACTTTCAGTCGGGAGATGAATTGAACGCTGATATGTCATCCTCTTTAAGAGGAAGCCCCGCGATTTATGGCGGGGAGGATGTCATTAAGGAAGAGAAAAAGGCAAAGAAAGAATTACAACCCCCTTTTATTTCAAAAAAACTTGTCTTTAGGTCGTTTCTTTTGCTTTTTGGTTTTTTTCTTTTACCTTACGTTTTTATTTCCATATCGGCACTTTCTTTAGTTACAGCTTTACAATTTATAGGGAATGCAAAGATTGAAGCGGCAGGCTATGCTTTTAGTGCCGGCAGGGTTTCGGGGGACATAGCCTCCGGACAGTTTACGCTTTATTCAAAAATTCCTTTAGTAGGAGAGGTATTCATTAGCTCAAAAAACCTCTCGGGCCTTTTAAAAAAGGGAAGTTCACTCGGGGAAAGAGGTATGACAACAACAAAAGAGGCTGCACTTCTTATATCAAAAGTTTTGGGAGAGAAAGTCTACGACCCTTACGCCCTATCCCAAAACCTGGCCTTGGACTTGGACTATCTTTATAAAGAGAGCGGATTTCTACTTACGGAA
>Ga0315291_10001807_pt1 | contig 28356 bp, 24 predicted proteins | sample YL17G12_20_MG_FD_203070 | JGI IMG/M metagenome (GOLD analysis project Ga0315291, IMG submission 203070) | Sediment microbial communities from Yellowstone Lake, YNP, Wyoming, USA - YL17G12_20 | ecosystem: Environmental > Aquatic > Freshwater > Lake > Sediment | place: USA: Wyoming | collected...
TCCGAGCCGCCATCTTGAGCGATCGTTGGGACGATTTCTGGGCCGACTTTCACCCGTCCCCCAGACAGTACCGGCGCAAGGAAACAACGCTGGTGGCCTGAATTCCTACGATCAATCGTCACTCCCACTCCTATCCCCGCCATTGACAAGCGGGCCGATGTGGCTATACTAGGTTGTCGCGCAGCGCGCCTGAATCCCATCGAGGCGCTGCGATACGAAAGGGGTGTAGTAATGTCGAACTGGAAACCTGGAATCGCCGTCACGAATCTGGCGCTTGTGGCCATCATCCTGCTGACAGCCTGCAGCGTGCCCGGAACGACCCCCGTGGCTCAAGGGGGTATCGGCACGACCGGAGCGACGCCAGTGGTCGCAGGAGCGCAGAATGCGAACCAACCAGCGGCAACGGCTACGCCTTACCCGACGTATACGCCCTATCCCACTCATACACCTGAGCCCACCTACACGCCTTATCCTACCAGTACGCCGCTGCCGACGGCCACTCCGCCTGCCCCGACGCCGACGGCTGCCCCGCTTGCCACACAGGTTCCTGTACCGGCAGAGACGCCTGCCGCTGTGCCCATCCCGACGGCGTCAGCAGGCACGTCCGGATCGCGCGTCGTGGAACTGAGGCGCATTCCAGACACCGATCCTGCCCCGCCGCTCACTATCCTGGTTGACGTGATCCGCATTAAGCAGGACGGCTACTATATGATAACCGGTTGGGTGCGCAACGATGGCTCTGAAATCTACGAGGCGGTCGGAGTCCGCGCGTCGTTCCTCGACGATGAGGGACGCGGCTATGGGGCAGTTGACGCGTACTGCCCCTGCCCATTCCTGGAGCCGGGCGCTGAGTGCCCTTTTAGTCTCGAAGCGTACCCGCACAATTATGAGGCGTACCGTCTACATCCGCGCGGCCAGCCCGTCGTGTATCGCCGTCCGGCGCCCCTTGCTGTGAGTGGTCTCGACCTGTCTGATGATGGGATCGGCAACGTGCGCATCACTGGTACGGTGGTCAACGAGAACGAGTTCACCGTCGCGGAGGCGACCGTTGCCGGGGCGCTGATGGATGACGACGGGCGAGTTGTGAGCGTAGGATGGACTCTGGTACTCGGGGACATTTTGCCAGGAGACAGCAAGCCGTTTGATCTACTGATCCATTACGAACCCTATGCCCGCTACCAGTTGTATGCAGCAGCCACCCAGTCGCATCCATGATCTTCGGCTTGATGAGCGAACCACTCTCCAAACCCAACCTGACGTTAAAACAATACGCCCACTTTCTGATCCGCTATCTCAGGCCACGCCTGCCTGTGGTTTTGGCATTGGGGGTGATCCTCTGTGTGAGCATCGGCTTGCAGTTGATCAACCCCCAGATCATGCGTTTCTTCGTAGACACCGCCCGGGCCGGCGGCGCGAGTAGCCTGCTCACCCGCTCAGCGCTGCTGTTCATCGGCGTCGCTGTCGTCCAGCAGTTGATCGGCGTCCTGGCGATATACGTCACCGAGAACCTGGGTTGGGCGACGACCAACGACCTGCGTGGAGAGTTGGCCCGCTATTGCCTGGGGCTGGACATGTCCTTCCACACGGCCCACACCCCCGGCGAGATGATCGAGCGCATTGATGGCGACGTGATGGCCCTCTCCAACTTCTTCTCCCAGTTCATCCTGCAGGTCTTGGGGAATTCGCTCCTGGTGATCGGCATCCTGGTGGTGCTTGTACGAGAGGATTGGCGCGTGAGCCTGGCGCTGGCTTTCTTCGTCGCCATTACAGCAATCGTGTTGCTGCGTATGGCCAATATCGCCGTGCCCAGTTGGGAAGCGGAGCGCCAGGCCAGCGCCGATCTCTATGGCTTCCTGGAAGAGCGGCTCGCGGGTACCGAAGACATCCGCTCGAACAATGCCAGGGACTATGTGCTGAACCGCTTCTACCGGCTCACGCGCGAGTTGATGCGCCGGACGATCAAAGCAGGGCTGAGGTGGAACATCCTGCTCAACACCACCTGGGTCTTGTTTGCGATTGGCAATGCCGTGGCATTCCTCGTCAGCGCCTCCCTGTTCAAAGCGAACGCCATCACCCTGGGCACGGTGTACATGATCGTCTATTACACCAACATGCTCAACTGGCCCCTGGAGCGGATCACCCAGCAGATGCAGGACTTGCAGAGAGCGGGTGCCAGCCTGACGCGCATCCTGGGCATTCAGCGCATCCTGGGCAAGATCCCGGGCGAGGACGATTTCGCTCCACCCACCCACCTGCGGCTCCATCCAGGCCCGCTCGCAGTCGAGTTCAAGCGGGTCACGTTCGGCTATAGCGACAGTGCGTCGGCCGCTTCCCAGGCAATCCCCGCCCAGGCAGCGCAGTCCCCCCTGGATAGGGCTCCTGCTGAGGTGGAGATGGAGACACTGGTTGACAAGGAAATCGTCCTGCAAGATATTTCCTTCCGTCTGGAGCCGGGCCGGGTAGTCGGCCTGCTGGGCCGCACGGGCAGCGGCAAGACCACGCTCACCCGCCTGCTCTTCCGCCTATATGACCCGGACGAGGGCAGCATCTGCCTGGGCAACAGCACGGACGGGATAGACATCCGCCAGTTGCCGGTGCAGGAACTGCGTCGCCGCGTGAGTATGGTCACGCAGAACATCCAACTCTTCCACGCCACGGTCCGCGAGAACCTCACCTTTTTCGACTCGCGTGTCCCGGACGAAAGAATCCTCGAGGCGCTGCGCGACTTGGGACTATGGGAATGGTATTCCTCCCTGTCCGAGGGGCTGGATACCGAACTGGAGTCGGGTGGGGGGGGCCTTTCGGCGGGTGAGGCACAACTGCTGGCCTTCACCCGCATCTTCCTGCGCGATCCGGGCCTGGTTATCCTGGACGAGGCCACCTCGCGCCTCGACCCGGCCACCGAGTACCTGATCGAGCAGGCGGTGGACAAACTGGTCCGCAACCGCACAGCCATCGTCGTGGCCCACCGGCTGGGGACGGTGCAGCGGGCCGACGACATTGTCATCCTCGAAGACGGCCGTGTGTGCGAAGTGGGCGAGCGCGAACGGCTGGCTGAGGACCCGTCCTCCCGCTTCTACCATCTGCTCCAAACGGGCCTGGAGGAGGTGCTGGTGTGACCGGGGCTGCGGCCAAACAGCAGCAGAATCGCGCGCGACCACCGGACAGACCCTGGCGCTATTTCTGGAGTTTGATCCGCTATTCCCCCTGGCTGTATCTGGCGATCGCCGGCATGCGCATCTTCATCTTTGGTGTCACGCCGCAACTGAGCGGGCTGGTTCTGCGCGCGTTTTTCAACACGCTGAGCGGCAGCGCTACTCTGAGCCTGACGCCCCAGGCCGTCGCCGCCATCGTGGTGGGACTGGCACTGGCCCGGGGGCTGGTCATCTTTTGTGACATTTTCGGAGACACTTTTTATCGCTTTCGGACCGGGGCGCTGCTGCGCAAGAACATGCTGACGCGCATCCTCGACCGGCCGGGGGCCAGGGCAGTGCCGCAGTCCCCCGGCGAAGCGATCAGCCGCTTCCGCGACGACGTCAACAATGCCGCGGATTTCACCGCCCAGTTGCCCTTCCTGATCGGCCAGGCGCTGTTCGCCATCGTTGCCGTGGTGACCATGGCGCGCATCAGCGTCCGCGTGACGCTGATCGCCTACGTCCCGTTTGTGGTGATTATCTTTGTCGCCAACCGGGCCATGAAGAACGTCGAGAGATACCGCGAGGCCAACCGCAAGGCGGCGGGGCGGGTGACCGATTTCATTGGCGAGATCTTTGGTGCGGCGCAGGCAGTCAAGGTGGCCACCGCCGAGGCGGACGTGCTGGCGCGCTTCTCCCGCTTGAACGAGAGCCGGCGCAAGGTTGCTGTCGCAGACCGGCTCTACCTGGCGTCTGTCGAGTCGGCGGTCTGGAACTTTATCAACGTCATCACGGGGGTGATCCTGCTGCTGGTGGCGCAGTCACTGAACGCTACCAGGCCAGGCGGCCCCGCCATAACGCTCGGCGACTTTGCACTGTTCATTTTCTACCTCGGCTTTACCACCGAGTTCACCGCCCAGACCGGCGTGCTGATGGCCTGGTATAAGCAGGCGGGCGTGGCCCTGGCGCGCATGATCACCCTGCTGCAGGGCGCGCCGCCGCTGACCCTGGTGAAACACACTCCTGTATACGTCACCGGTGAGTTGCCGCCCGTTCCCTACACCCCCAAGACCGACGAGCATCGCCTGGAGGAGATCCAGGTCACCGGCCTGACCTACCGCTACGATGACACCGGGCGCGGCATTGAGGACGTCAGCCTGTGCCTCAAGCGCGGCGAGTTTGTGGTGGTCACAGGCCGTATCGGGTCGGGCAAGACCACGCTGCTGCGGGCACTGCTGGGCCTGCTGCCCAGGCAGCGCGGCGAAATCCGTTGGAACGGGCAGATCGTCGAGGATCCGGCCGGCTTTTTCGTGCCGCCGCGCAGCGCTTACACGCCGCAGGTGCCATTATTGTTCAGCGAGTCAATCAAAGACAACATCCTGCTGGGGCTGCCGGAGGAGCGGGTGGACCTGGCCGAGGCAGTCGGGCTGGCCGTCCTGGAGCACGACATTGAGGACTTGGAGCACGGGCTGGAGACCCTCATCGGCTCGAAGGGGGTCAAGATTTCGGGCGGGCAACGCCAGCGCACGGCCGCGGCCCGTATGTTCGTGCGCAGTCCAGAACTGCTGGTGCTGGATGATCTATCCAGCGCCCTCGACGTGGAGACGGAGCGCACACTGTGGGAACGGCTGTTCACCAGGGGCAACGGGTATACCTGCCTGGTCGTTTCTCACCGTCGTCCGGCTCTCCGGCGCGCAGACCACATCATCGTCCTCAAAGACGGCCGGGTCGAGGCGGAAGGACAGTTGGATGCTCTTCTGGAAACGTGCGAGGAGATGCGGCGACTGTGGCAGGGCGATCTTGGCACGCCAGAGGCTGTCAAACCAGAGGTGGAGAGTAACAGCCTGTCGGAGGTGAGTCCTGGGTCTGTGGTGCAGGCGTAGGCCGGGATGTACAAGTGCAATGTGATACTCATCCCTCTTTACGTGTCCCCCCGACTTACTGCGCTATCCCCACTAGCGCTCCTTTTGACTTTTGCCCAGACCTGCGTTATACTATATTATGCCTAGCAGAGAGATACTCATAGCTGTGGCTGAGTCCAAGCTGAAAACCAGGACAATGAAGACGCCCCTGGTGAAGGTAAGTATTTGCCCGCCAGCGTCCAATGGCTGACGGGTTTCGCTTACATGAGGGGAGTGAGGCGTTGGAAAGAACCGGAACCGTGGCCCGTGTGGCCGGCGTGGTGATAGACGCGGTGTTCGCCTCCGGTGATCTGCCAGGTATCCACAGTGCACTGACCGTTCAGCGTGATGACGGTCCAGCACTGGTCGTCGAGGTACAGGAGCACATTGACCCATACACTGTGCGAGCCATTGCGATGAGCAGTACCGCCGGACTGCGTCGTGGCTTGCCGGTGCTGGATACAGGGCAACCGATCCGCGTCCCGGTAGGCCGGCCGACACTCGGCCGTATGTTCAACGTCTTAGGCCAGCCCATTGACGGACAGCCCGCACCCGCAAGGGCGGAGTTACACCCGATCCACGCTGCATCACCACCGTTGCTCGCGCAACGGGTGGTCGTTGAGCCGTTTGTCACCGGCATCAAGGCGATTGACCTGCTCACTCCCTACCCTCAGGGCGGCAAAATCGGCCTCTTGGGTGGGGCCGGGGTGGGCAAGACAGTGCTGATGATCGAACTCATGCGCCACACCATCCGTGAGCACTCGGGCATCGTACTCTTCGCCGGCGTGGGTGAGCGCAGCCGCGAGGGGAATGAACTGTGGTTGGAGATGCAGCGCAGCGGGGTATTGGAGAGCACTGTCCTCGTTTTCGGACAGATGAACGAGCCACCGGGAGCACGTTTACGGGTGCCACTCACTGCACTGACCATGGCCGAGTACTTCCGTGACCATGAACGCCGCCCGGTGCTGCTCTTCATTGACAACATCTTCCGCTACATCCAGGCCGGTGCAGAGGTTTCGGCGCTGTTGGAACATCTGCCCAGCGCCGTGGGCTACCAGCCCACGCTGGAGAGCGAGATGGGCGAACTGCAGGAGCGCATCACCACCACCAGCCAGGGCAGTGTGACGTCGGTGCAGGCCGTCTACGTGCCGGCCGACGATCTGACCGATCCGGCTGTCGTGGCGACCTTTGGCCACCTGGACGCGGTGACCATTCTCTCGCGCCACCAGGCCAGCCTGGGCATCTATCCGGCTGTTGATCCACTGGAGTCCAGCAGCACGTTGCTCACACCCGCCGGCGTAGGAAACGAACACTACGCCATCGCCACGGAGGTACGAGCCCTGCTGGCCCGCTACCGGGAATTGCAGGACGTGATCGCCATCTTGGGCATGGAGGAGTTGAGCGAAGAGGATCGCCTGGCGGTCAACCGGGCGCGGCGGCTGCAACGCTTCCTCACTCAGCCGTTCTTCACTTCTGAGCCGTTCACCGGGTTGCCCGGCCGCTACGTGCCACTGTCCGAGACACTGCGCGGGTTTCGCGAGATTCTGGCAGGCCGCCACGATGACCTGCCCGAACAGGCATTCTACATGGTCGGAACGGTAGAAGAGGCTGTAGCCAGGGCAGAAGAAATATCTGCATCAGGAGAGGGTGATGACTGAGTGGCTGCGCCTGACAGTACTGACACCGGTTGAGAAGCTGCTCGACCTGGAGGAGGTAGCCTGGGTGCAGGCCCACCTGGCCGACGGTGGAGGCATTGGCATCTATCCGGGGCACGCGCCGCTCCTGGCCGAGACAGTCACTGCGCCGCTCTGCTACACCGACCCATTGGGTGAACACACACTCCTGCTAGAAGGGGGCATCTTGCAGATAGACAGCGACGGCGTGACAGTTTTCACCAGCGGCCTGTCCGAGCCTGGCGAGGACCTGCAACCTTCGCCAGACACAGAAGAGACGCGCTTCGAACGGCTGGCTCAGACGTTGCTTGCGACCTTGCGGGCTATGCCTGCAGCGATGCCAGAATTGGGCGATGAAGGAGCATAATAGAATGATGGTCTCGTCGTGGCTATTCGCCGGTGGGGTGATAGGTGTGCTGAACACACTGACCCTGTGGTGGACAGTGGCCCGCTTGCACCCAGATGCGCCCCGCAGCGCCGTGATACTGGTACTGGGAGGGGCTATCCTGCGTTGGAGCTTCGCAGCCGGCCTGCTGATCGCTGCACTGCAACGTGGAATCGTGCCAGCGCTGCTGGCCTTCGCTGGGGCGTGGCTGACCCGCTGGGGCCTGGCCTGCTGGTTGGGCTGGGGCCATAAATCGTCTGTCCTGTTTGAGGCTTGAGTGTAAGGAGCCAGTGGCCGTGGAAGATGTCTTTCCTCGCATAGTGTTTACGGTCCTGGGGGGCATCCCGGTACGCGATACGGTCGTCTCGACGTGGATCATGATGGCCGTCGTCGTAGGCCTGGTCGTTATCGCCCGCCGCTATAACCCGGCACTGCTGGAGATGCTGGTTGATTTCCTGAGCGACGCCATCTCAGACGCGCTTGGGCGGCCCGCCGAGCCATATTTGCCGTTCCTCGGAGCGCTGGCGATCTTCACCACTGCCGCCAATATCATTGGTGTCCTGCCCTTTGTGGTCTCCCCTACACGCGGCATCAACACACCCCTGGCGTTAGCACTGGTCGTCTTTTTCTCGGTCCACTACTTTGGCATGCGCTCCAAAGGTGTGTTCGGCTATCTCAAAAGTCTGGCTACGCCGATCTTTTTGTTGCCGCTGGAGATAGTCGGACAGGTGAGCCGCACTTTCTCACTTACCCTGCGGCTCTTTGGGAACATCCTCAGCACTGAATTGGTGGTAGCGGTCATCTTTGCGCTGGTACCGTTATTTGCGCCGCTGCCCTTGATCGGATTTAGCCTGTTCACTGGTCTCTTGCAGGCCTATATCTTCACCACCCTGGCCGCTGTGTACATCAGCGCGGGCCTGGGAGACCCAGAACAACAAAGCGAAAGAAGGAGTTAGACGATGGCAAACGTAGAACCCGGTGTGTTGATCACCATCATCACGATCATCGTGTCAGGCGTAGGCATCGTGCTGGGCACGATCGTTCCGGCCCTCGCCGAAGGACGGGCAGTACTCAAAGCGTTAGAAGGGATGACACGCCAACCCCAGGTCGCCAGCCAGTTGCGCACGACGCTGCTCGTCTCGATGGCACTATTGGAGTCTACGGCGATCTACGTGCTGCTGATCATCCTGGTCTTGCTCTTCGCCAATCCGCTGCTCGACCGCTTCTTCTAGGAGCTAGCGGATGCTGAACCTGGATTTTGCGACGATTGCCTTTCAAATCATCAACTTCCTGGTGCTGGCCGGGTTGCTCTACTATTTTCTTTTCCGGCCGGTGATGCGCAGAGCACAAGCACGCGCGGCCGAAAAGGAACGGTTGGCCCACGAAACCAGCCAGGAGCGAGAAGACGCAACGAAATTACGTGTCGAACTGGAAGCCCGGTTGGCACGTGTGGAGGAAGAAACAGCCGCGCTCATCGCCAGGGCACAGGAGCAGGCGGAGGTCGAGCGGGCAACGCTGTTACAGGAAGCTCAGGTCGAAGTGGAGCATATTCTGGCTGAGGCGCATGCGGAAGCATATCGGCTGCGGCAGCAGGCCGTGGACGATTTCCATGACGAATTGGTGGACGTTATCCTAAAGATCAGCGGCAGTATGATCGGCCACGCAGCGCCACCAGAGGTACACGACGTACTGGTCCAACAGCTCAACGAGCGCATTTGGGACCTGGGACGCAGTGAGATGGAGCGGGTTGAGACGTTCCGGCGCTCACTGGGTGAACGAACCCCGACAGCGCACGTAACAACGGCGCGTCCTCTCTCACCCGAACAGCAGGGACTGCTGGCCCGCACTTTCACCGCGCTGGCCGACCGCCACGTCAACCTGGAACTGAAGGCCGCCCCCCCGTTGGCTGCAGGGATACGAGTGCGCCTGGGTGACATGGTGGTGGAAAACTCTATCGCTGGGCGGCTGGATGAACTGCACGAAGCCGTTTCGCAGGCGCTCAAGGAATACGTGGCCAATGAGTGAGGACACGCTGCAACTCAACGCCTCGTCGCTGCCCCAGGCGCGCCACGAGCAAGCCAGCCTGGTAAAGCGCATCAGCGAACGTGTGGCAGCGCTCTCGGGTGCGCCACGTCCTCACCCCAACGTGCCTGCCATCCTCAGAACGCTAAGCGCACAACTTGGTCAAATGGCCGGCCAGGTGCGCTTCCAAGACGTGGGGACCGTACAGCGCATTGGCAACGGCATCGCTACGCTCTCAGGTCTGCCACGTGCGTGCACCGACGAACTGGTGACCTTCCCTACCGGCGTGCAGGGCTTGATCCTCGACCTGAATCGCGATCACATTGACGTGATCCTGCTCGGGCCGGACGAGGGTATCCAGGGTGGAGACCTGGTCACGGCGACCGGTGAGCGGCTGCGCGTGCCAGTTGGGCACAGCCTGGTGGGCCGGATAGTCAACCCATTGGGAGAGCCGTTGGACGAGCGTGGACCGATTGATGCGACAGAATTCCACCACCTCGAGCGCGAAGCGCCGGGTATCGTCGAGCGAGCACCGGTGAACGAGCCATTGCACACCGGCCTGAAGATCGTGGATGCGCTGGTGCCTATCGGGTGCGGCCAACGGGAACTGATCGTCGGCAATCGGCAGACCGGCAAGACGGCACTGGCCGTGGACACCATCCTCAACCAGCGCGGCAGCGACGTGCGATGTGTCTACGTCGCCATCGGTCAGAAGAAATCCACTACACTGGCCGTCATCGAGACACTACGCAAAGGGGAGGCACTGCCATACACTGTCGTCGTGATATCCAGTCCCGATGATCTGCCAGCGTTGCGCTATCTGGCCCCCTACGCCGGCTGTACGATGGCCGAGTTCCTGATGCGCGAGGGCCACGACGTGCTCATCGTCTACGACGACCTGAGCAAGCACGCCGACGCTTATCGTGAACTGAGCCTGTTGTTGCGCCGTCCACCGGGCCGCGAAGCCTATCCCGGCGATATCTTTTACCTGCACGCGCGGCTGCTGGAGCGCGCCTGCAAGCTGAGCGACAGTGCAAGAGGCGGTTCGTTGACAGCGCTGCCCATCGTGGAGATGCAACGTGGCAACATCGCTGCCTACATCCCTACCAACCTGATCTCCATCACCGATGGGCAGATTGTGCTGGATGCTGAACTATTCAGTCGAGGGGTGAAACCTGCGGTGGACGTAGGGCAGTCGGTATCGCGCGTGGGTGGTGCGGCTCAAACGGCGGCGATTCGCGCCGTAGCGGGCAGACTGCGGCTGGAACTCTCACAGTTCGAGGAGGTGGCCCGTTTTGCCCGCTTTGGCACGGAAGTGGACGAGGCCACCCAGTATCAGATCCGGCACGGCCAGCGTTTGCGGGCTGTGCTCAGCCAGCCTGCCCACCAGCCACTCTCGCTGGCTGCGCAAGTTGCAGTTCTGATGGCAGCCACGGAAGGGTATCTTGACGACGTCGCGCTCGAAGATGTACCGTATCTTGAAGGCAAGCTGGTAGCCTGCCTTAAGGCCGGGCACCCGGGAATTATGCACCAAATGAATCGCAGCGGTGAACTGGCTGCAGAGGTACGAGACATGTTGATAGAAGCGATAAGTGACTTCCACGCAGACTGGAGCCGAGAGCCTGTGCCAGGTGGAGCCGAAGGGAGACGTGAGCAATGAAAATGGTGATGGCCATTGTGCCACGAGACGAGGCGGAACGTGTCCTGGAAGCGCTGGTGTCCGCTGGCCTGACAGCGACGTTCACCGATAGCCGTGGCGGTATGCTACGCCAGGCCCAAGAGGCGCTCTTCATTGCCGTGAAGGATGAAGACCTGGAACAGGTCCTGACTATCATTCACGATAGCTGCCACTCTCACGTCCACGTAGAGTCCAGCGAATCAGGAGGAGAGCCCTTCTCGTCCCATCCTGCACCCGGGACGGCTGAACTGGGTGGAGCAGTGGCATTCGTCTGGGATCTTGACCGCTTCGAGACCTACTGAGTGCAGATATGGAAAACCTGGAGCGGGCCGAGATCCGTCTCAAACACATCCGCACAGTGGTGCCCATCCTGAGTGCACTGCGCACGATCTCGTTAGGAAGTTGGAGGGCAGCACTCAGACAGAGCGCGAGTGTGCGCCGGTATGAGGAACGATTGGCCACAATATTGGCGTTGCTTGTGCCTCACCTGCCAGGCAGGCAACGTGCCGAGTTGGCCGCGCAGCGTAGCGGGTATCAGAGCGTTTCCACGCTGGAGCGAGTTGTGGTAGCGGTGATCGGGACCGAGCGTGGGCTGTGTGGCCGATTCAACGCCAGGGCTGTTACATGCGCCGAGCAACACCTGGCCGAGCAGGAAGCGACTGGTGTCCAGATCGAACTTGTGGCAGTGGGGGCGCGGGCAAGTCGCATCCTGAAGCGACGCCAATGGCCGCTGGCCTGGTCGGGCTCGCTATCGGTAGCCACGTTACCGTCCTACCGCATGGCGTTCGAGGTAACCTCCCGCTGGCTGAGGCGCTACGAAGAACACGAGTTGGACGCAGTGGACCTGGTCTACAATGCCTATCACGGTACGGGACGCTACGCGCCGGCGGTGGTACGACTGATTCCGCCGGAGTTGCCCCACGGTGGGCCGGGTTCACTGGACGAACGTTGGCTGCCACCCATCATCGAAACGGACCTTGCGGGTCTGTACACGCGTGTTATCGAACAGTGGACAGTAGTCAGCCTGTACGAGCGACTGCTGGAGTCGGCTGCTGCAGAGCACTCGGCACGCTACCAAATCATGGAAGAAGCCACCCAAAATGCCAACAGACTGATCACCGGGCTGACGTTGGCGGTCCAACTAGCACGGCAGCACGAAATCACGCAGGAAATGCAGGAACTGGCGGCCGGTGCAGGGCTGATCGGCCCACGGTGAAGCAAGAGTCCCCCATGACCGGCGTGCTGGTGGCCTGGTACAAGCAGGCGGGCGTTGCCCTGGCGCGCATGATCACCCTGCTGCAAGGTGCGCCGCCGCTGACCCTGGTGAAACACACTCCGGTATACGTCACCGGTGAGTTGCCGCCTGTTCCCTACACTCCCAAGGGAGATGCGACGACTCTGGCAGGGCGATCTTGGCACGCCAGAGGCTGCCAAATTTCAAGTGCAAGTTAATTATACGCCGATTGCTCAGGATGAAAACGGGGAGGAATGATGTCAGGAGAAAGTAATCAAGAAATACCAATCTGGCCGACCATCCGGCGGTTTCTGAAACTCTCCGGGCGAAACCAGGCCTGGTTATATATCGCCATATCTGTCGTGGTACTGGAAACTGCTTTCAACATCGCCTCAAATTTCACCATGGCACGTTTCATTGATGCGGTGTCGGCCAAGCAGTTTTCCCCTTTCATACTATACCTGGGGGTGACCCTGGGGTTGAGTGCAACGGCCATTCCGCTGAGTTTCTTCCGCACGCGCAGTATCGGGCTATTCAGCGAGCGTACACTGGCTGGACTGCGGGACAAGATCGCCGCCCAGGCGACCGTTTTGCCCATGCGCTACCTGGAAGCACAACACACCGGCGACCTGCTGGCGGTAGTTGATGCTGACCTGGCCAGGTTAAAGAATCTGGCTTCCTCTTTCCTCCTTGGCCTGGTGTCGCAGTCGCTGCTGGCTGTGGCGGCACTGGTGGCCCTCTTTATCATTAGCTGGCCCCTAGCGCTCGTGTCAACGCTGCTGATGCCAGGTATGTTCCTGATCATGTCCAGGTTGAACCAGCCCATCGCCCGGCGGGCCCAGGAGATGCAGCAGGCCATCGGCGATACGGTCAGCATCGCCCAGGACGGCTTGGGGGGCCTGATGGTGACCAGGGCGTTCAACCTGGCCGGCGTCATGGATGATCGTTTCCGCCAGGCGAACCAGAAAGCCATGGGCAAGGGCCTGATGTTAACCCGGTTTCAAGCAGCCGCGGATGGAAGTGGCTCTGTCTTTGGCGTGCTGCCTTTCCTAATCACGTTTGGGTTTGGCGGCTACCTGGCGATCAGTGGACACCTGACCTTTGGCAACCTGACGGCTTTCATCGTCATGTTGAATTTCGTTGCCAACCCACTATCGTCGCTTCCACCGATCATCGCTAGCATCGGCGAAGCCAGCGGGGCCGCCCAGCGCATGGTCCGGATTCTCGACCAGGATGCCGAGCGTACAGATGGGAAGAGATTCTCATTCGACGAGAAAGCGGCGGTCGTCCGCCTTGAGCACGTGGATTTTTCCTACGGCGAGGAGCCGGTTCTTCAGGACGTGAGTTTGAGCGTCCAGCCGGGGCAGACTGTCGCCGTGGTGGGCCCAAGCGGCGGCGGTAAATCAACCCTGCTCAGGCTCCTGCTTGGCGTTTACCCGCTCGGGGAAAACCGCCTATTCCTGTTCGAGCAGGACCTGAACGATTGGTCGCTGCCCTCGGCCAGGGAGCACATGGCCTTTGTGGCCCAGGATACCTACCTCTTCCCGGTCAGTATCGCCGAGAATATCGCCTGCGGCAAGCCCGGTGCTACGCAGGAGGAAATCGAACGGGCGGCACAAATGGCCAACATTCACGAGTACATCGTCTCTCTGCCTGAGGGGTACCGCACCCTGGTCGGGGAGCGCGGCGTGCGCCTGTCGGGGGGGCAGCGCCAGCGGATTTCGCTGGCCAGGGCGATCCTCAAGGATGCGCCGGTCCTGTTGTTGGATGAGCCGACTTCGGCTCTGGACACCGAGTCAGAGGCGCTGGTGCAGGAAGCACTGGAGCGCTTCATGGCCGGTCGCACCACCATTGTCATCGCCCACCGCCTTTCGACCATCCGCGATGCGGACCGGGTGCTGGTGCTGGAGGGAGGGCGCATCGTGGAGGAAGGCAGTCACGACGAGTTGATGGCGCGCGCGGGGCGCTACAAGGAACTCTACCTGAGACAGTTTGACGAAACAGGCCTGACCGCGGAGGGAGCACAATGAACAAGACGGCCAATCAGCGGCAAACCCTCTGGCGGTTGTTCGGCTTCCTGAAACCCTGGCGCTCAGCCTATTTCGCCAGCCTGCTGGGCCTGGCGCTCGTACTGACCTCAGAACGCATGTTTATCGCCTACGTGGTCAAGTTGTTCGTTGACGCCATAACGAACACCAACATGGAGCTGTTGTGGTACTCGGTGAAAATCTGGGCGCTATTCCTGCTGGGCTGGATTCCAGCAGGGCTGCTGCTATCCTACCTCTGGCGGTCTACGACAATTCGGGCGGTTGCCAATCTCCGCCAGGCGATCTTTAGCCACCTGCAACGGCTTCCACTGGGTTACCACGAGCAGCGCCACAGCGGTGACCTGGTCTCGGTGATGACCAACGACGTGACTGCGGCGGAACAGGCGTTTCAGCAGGACATGCTCAACCTGGTCAATGCCAGCCTGCAAGGCGTTTCCGCCGCCGTGTTCATGCTGGTGCTGAACTGGAAACTGGCGCTTCTGGTTGTTGCCAGCGGGTTGGTGCCGCTGGTCATCAACGCTCTGTTCGCCAACCCTCTGCGCAAAGTAGGGGAGGCCGTTCAGGAGCGCCTGGGCGGGACGAGCGAGCGGCTGGCGGACCTGCTGGCCGGCTACCAGGTGGTGCGCACCTACAACCTGGGGGAGTGGATCCTGGCGCGTTTCAGCAAGGCCAACCGCGAACTGCTGGAAAGCGGCCTGCGCCGTGTGCGCCTGGATGCGGCCCTGGCGGCAGCGAATGGTCTTGGGGGGACCGTGATGACCCTGCTGCCCATGGGGCTTGGCTCGTACATGGTGCTGACCGGGCAGACGACTTTTGGCATCCTGGTCGCCCTGATGCAGTTGAACGGCCCCATCCAGTTTTTCGTCTATTCGCTGGGTGGGACGATTTCGCGCATCCAGGGCTCGCTGGCGGCGGCCGACCGCATCCTGGCCGTGCTGGACGTGGCACCTGAGCCGGAATGCTATGGAGAGACCGGGGCCGAACCGGCTGCCCTGCCCAAGGCGGAGGCATTGCTCGAGTTCGCCAACGTTCATTTCGGTTACGACGGCGGCCAAGAGGTCCTGCAAGGCATGTCGTTTGACGTGCGCCAGGGCCAGGTGGCGGCCTTTGTGGGTCCCAGCGGAGGAGGCAAGAGCACCATCTTCAAACTGTTGCTGGGCTGTTACCCACTCCGCCAGGGGGCCGTATTCGTGGCGGGCAAGTCGGCCAACACCTACCGCTTGAGCGACCTGCGCGACTTGTTTGCCTATATCCCGCAGGATGCGTATCTCTATTCCGGCTCTATCCTGGACAACATCCGCTACGGCAAGCCGGGCGCGTCGAAAGAAGAGGTGATCGCGGCGGCCCGCGCGGCCTATGCCCACGAGTTCACCTCCGAGTTTCCCGCCGGGTACGAGACACAAGTGGGTGAACGCGGGGCCCGCCTGTCAGGTGGGCAGCGGCAGCGCATTGCCATCGCCCGCGCCCTGCTCAAAGATGCTCCGGTGCTGCTGTTGGATGAGGCCACGTCGGCGCTGGACTCCGAGTCTGAGGAGGTGGTGCAGCAGGCCTTGCGGGTCTTGATGCGCGGGCGGACCGTGCTCGTGATCGCCCACCGGCTATCCACCATCGAGCATGCGGACGTGATCTACGCCGTGGATGGCGGGAAAGTTGTGGAAGCCGGCACGCACGATGAACTCTTGGGCTTGAGAGGGCTGTTCTACCACTTGCACCAACTGCAGTTCCAGGAGGGAGGGGAAGTGGCCGCCGAATGGAATTCGCCGTCTGAACCTGTGAAGGCCCCTCAGGGCCTATCGCCCAGTGGCCGCCGAATAGAATTCGCCGTCTGAACCTGAAAAGGCCCCTCAGGGCCTGTCACCCAGTGGCCGCCGAATAGAATTCGCCGTCTGAACCTGAAAAGGCCCCTCAGGGCCTATGATCCAGTGCATGAGGGCACTTGTCAGTTTGAGGCAGGGATTTCCAATCCCTGGCCTGAGTTGACTTTGGCCGCACGAACACTTGCGTGCCTTTGCCACCTGGAGTATACTCTGTCCTGACCAGTTGGTCCGCCAGAACCGGAGGGCGTACAGGTGATCACCGAGTCCGACACTTGCCGCAAGTATGTGCTGCCCAGGCTCTACGATGCTGGGTGGAGCGACGACCAGATCGCCCAGGAAAAGACCTTTACCGACGGGCGCGTCATTCCGAAGGGCAAAGGCCACACGCGCAAGCCGGGCAAGCGCGCGGATTACCTGCTGCGCTACCGGCCCGACTTTCCCATCGCTGTGCTGGAAGCCAAGGCCGCCTACAAAAAGCCTGGCGACGGCATGCAGCAGGCGCTCGAGTATGCTGAAATCCTCGGCCTCAAGTTCGCCTACGCAACCAACGGGCACGGCATCGAAGAGTATGACTTGATCACGGGCCGGCAGACCTCGCTGGACGCCTTTCCCCCGCCGGAGGAACTATGGCGGCGCTGGCGCGGCGACCAGGAGTTGGCAGAGGATCAAGACGCCGGTGACCTGCTCTTCCCTTTCAACCGCGAACTGCGCAACGCCGACGGCACCGTCAAGCGCCCCCGCTACTACCAGGAGATCGCCATCCACCGCGCCGTGCAGGCCGTCGTCCAGGGCCAGAAGCGCATCCTGTTGACGATGGGCACCGGCACGGGCAAGACCTTCGTCGCCATGCAGATCGCCTGGCAGCTGTGGAAGACTCGCCGCGTGCGCCGCATCCTCTACCTGGCCGACCGCGATATCCTGGTGGACCAGGCCAAGGACCGCGATTTTGTCCCCTTTGGCGACGCCGTCCACAAGATCAAGCGCCGCGTCATCAAGATCCGCGAGGTCTACTTTGCCATCTACCAGGCCATCGCCGGCCGCGAGGGCCAGCCCGGCTTGGTTCACGCCTACCCGCCGGACTTTTTCGGCCTGATCATCGTGGATGAGTGTCACCGCGGCAGCGCCCGCGACGAGAGCAACTGGCGGCAGATCCTCGAATACTTCCACCCGGCTACCCAGATCGGCATGACCGCCACCCCTCTGCGCAACGACAACGTGGACACCTACCGCTACTTTGGTGACCCCGTCTACACCTACAGCCTGGCCCAGGGCATCGAAGACGGCTTCCTGGCCCCCTACCGGGTATACCGTGTCACCACCGACGTGGACGACGTCGGCTGGCGGCCCGCTCCGGGCCTGCTCGACCGCTTCGGGCGGGAGGTGCCCGACGACCTGTACGGCACCCAGGACTTTGAGCGGGTCGTGTCGCTGCTGGGCCGCACCGAGGCGGTGGCCCGCCACCTGACCGACTATCTGAAGGAGACTGGCCGCTATGCCAAGACCATCGTCTTTTGCGTGGACCAGGAACACGCCGACGATATGCGCAAGGCGCTCGTCAACTGCAACGACGACGTCACCCGCCAGCATTCCAATTACGTGGTGCGGGTCGTTTCGGACGAAGGCAAGGTGGGCCGTGGGCACCTGGACCGATTCCAGGATCCCGAGCAGATCTTCCCCGTTGTCGTCACCACCTCCAAACTGCTCTCCACGGGTGTGGACGTGCCGACCTGCCGCAACATCGTCCTGTTCAAGCCCATCCACTCGATGGTCGAGTTCAAACAGATCATCGGGCGCGGTACCCGCCTGTTCGGGGACGCCGACAAGTTCTGGTTCACGATTCTCGACTACGTGGAGGCCACGCGCCTGTTCTACGATCCCGAATTCGATGGCATCCCCGAACTGACGTCCGAGCAGGCGATCAACGCGCAGGGCGAGGTCACCCACAGCGTCGAGAGCGGCGAGGCCGCCGAGGCGGCGGAAGGGACGGACGAAGCTGGGCCTGTCATCAGTGATGACAGCGAGGGGGAGCCACGCAAGTACTACGTGGACGGCGTGCAGGTGCGGGTGGTGCGTGAACTGGTGCAGGAACTGGACCCCGAGGGGCGGGAGTTGCGCGTGCAACGCTTCGAGGATTACACCAGCACGCAGGTGCGCACGCTCTACGGCAATGCGGGCAGGATACGTTCCGCCTGGCGCGACCCGACGCTGCGCACCGAACTGGTCTCAGACCTGGCGAGCCGGGGTATCTCCTTCGAGCAGTTGGCCGCGGTGACCGGCCAACCCGACGCTGACCCGTTCGATCTGCTGATCCACGTGGCCTTCAATGCGCCGCTGCGCTCCCGCCGCGAACGCGCCGAGGCGGTGCGCCGCGAGCACAAGGATTTCCTCGATGCCTGTAGCCCCCAGGCCCGCCAGGTGTTGGGCTACTTGCTGGACAAGTACACCGACCACGGCGTGGCGCAACTGACCGACCTGCACATCCTGGAACTGCCGGACGTGCCGGTGCAGGGGACGGTGATCGAGATCGCTAACCTGTTCGGCGGGGTGGACGGGCTGAAAGCGGCCACGCGCCAGTTGCAGGACCTGATCTATGCTGCTTAAGAGGAGCCGCCGAATAGCAGGGTGCCGAATAGCAGGCCAACGAATGGCAGGCCGCCGAATAGCGGGCCGCCGAATAGCGAGCCGCCGAATAGCGAGCCGCCGAATGGAATTCGCCGTCTGAACCTGAGAAGACCCCTCAGGGTCTATGGCCCAGTGCCTGAGGGCACTTGTCAGTTTGAGGCAGGGATTTCCAATCCCTGACCTGGTTGACAATGCGAGAGAGCCGCCGAATGGAATTCGCCGTCTGAATCTGAAAAGGCCCCTCAGGGCCTATGGCCAAGAGAGCCGCCGAATGGAATTCGCCGTCTGAATCTGAAAAGGCCCCTCAGGGCCTATAGCCAGGGGAGCCGCCGAATGGAATTCGCCGTCTGAATCTGAAAAGGCCCCTCAGGGCCTGTAGCCCAGTGCCTGAGGGCACTTGTCAGTTTGAGACAGGGATTTCCAATCCCTGGCCTCAGGGCTATGGCCAGGGGAGCCGCCGAATGGAATTCGCCGTCTGAACCTGAGAAGGCCCCTCAGGGCCTATAGCCAAGTGCCTGAGGGCACTTTTCAGTTTGAGACGGGGATTTCCAATCCCTGGCCCACTGGCCCACTGGCCCACAACGGATGGGAGGATCCACATGGCCTACTGGCGCCTATTCTACCACTTCGTCTGGACAACCAAGAACCGGGAGCCCTTGCTGGTACCGGACGTCGAACCTAACGTCTACCGCTTCCTTCATGCCGAAGCCAACAAGATGTACGTGCCATTGTTCGTCATCGGCGGTATAATGGACCACGTGCACGTACTGGCGGCAGTCCGACCTGCCGTTTCACCAGCGGACTTTATGAAGCAACTCAAGGGGAGCAGCTCTCGCTTCATCTCTTTGGAGTTCAAACGTCCGTTTGAATGGCAAGAAGGTTATGGGGTCTTCTCAGTTTCAGAGCAGGACGTGCCCCGTGTGATTGCCTATGTCGAATACCAAAAGCAGCATCATGCCGAAGGTACGCTTATTGACGAATGGGAACAGACACATAACTGGAACATCGGGCCGCAGCCCGACAAGTAGCCGCCGAATGGAGTAGCCGTCGAATGGAATTCGTCGTCTGAACCTGAAAAGACCCCTCAGGGTCTATAGCCAAGTGCCTGAGGGCACTTGTCAGCTTGAGACGGGGATTTCCAATCCCTGGCCTCAGGGCTATGGCCAGGGGAGCCGCCGAATAGAATTCGCCGTCTGAACCTGAAAAGGCCCCTCAGGGCCTGTGGCCCAGTGCCTGAGGGCACTTGACAGTTTGAGGCAGGGATTTCCAATCCCTGACCTGGTTGACTTGTGGAGGGTAAACAACCATGACCGAATGGAACTCGAACATCACAGGCATTGTGGACGGTCACGTCCACATGGGCAGCGTGGCCGAAGAAACGTCCATGCTGGCGATTCGTCAGGCCACCGGTATCGAGAAGATGACCCTGGTGTCCATCCAGGACCCGCAGGCCGGGGCAGGACTTGCCCAGTCGCTCTACATGAAGGCGCGCTACCCGCAGCGTTTCTTCGTCTTCGCCGGCCTGAACCACGCCCAGAGGCTCTCTGGGGGGCGCGTCAGAACCCCCTCGCTCGCCGAGCAGGTGGAATCCTTTGTTGCCCTGGGGTGCGATGGGATCAAGATGATCGAAGGCAAACCCACCTCCAGGCAACGCATGGACGTCCCCGTCACGCATCCCTACTTCACGGACTACTGGGCTCGCGTCGAGGAACTGGGTCTTCCCATCGTCTGGCACGTCAACGATCCGGAAGAGTTCTGGGATCCCGCCAGGATTCCCGGCTGGGCCAGGGAACGGAACTGGGGCTATGGTCCTGGTGACGTTCAGAAAGAGTCGCTCTATGCCGAAGTGGATGAGGTGCTGGCCAGATACCCCAACCTGAGGATCATCTTTGCACACTTTTACTTTCTCTCGGCGGACCTGGCGCGCGCGCGGCGTTTCTTCGATGCGCATCCCACGGTCTATTTCGATCTTGCTCCTGGCATCGAGATGCTCTATAACCTCTCCCGCGACCCCGGCAGCAGCCGAGAGTTTCTGATCGAGTATGCCGATCGCATCGTGTTTGGCACCGACCTTTCCAGTGACCTGACCGTGGAACAGGGGCGCATCCGCGCCGGTATCATCTTCCACTGGTTGGAGAGTGAGGACACCTTCCGCGTTCCCGCCGCGGCTGATTTCCTGCTCGGTCCACCGGAGGATGGCCTCATCCGAGGGCTATCTCTACCCGCCGATGTGCTGGCCAAGATCTACTATGGCAACTTTGTCCGCCTGGTCGGGTCCGAGCCTCACGCGTTGAACGTCGAGAGGGCGATTGAAGAGTGCGAACGCCTGGCTGCCATTGCCGAGGCCCTGTCGGGCAGGCCGGCCGCCGAGACTGAGGCTGCGCGGGTGGCCAGGAGCCTGGCCGCGGGTTTGTGAGCGATGGCTGGAGAGCGCATCCTGATCGTGGAAGACGAGCGGGCCGTCGCGCGGGGCCTGGAGTACGGCCTGGCCACGGAGGGGTTCACCGTGTTCCTGGCCTACACAGGTCAGCAGGCGCTCGACCTGGCCCGCAGCCGGGACCCTCATCTGATTCTGCTCGACATCCGGCTGCCGGACGTGAGCGGGTTCGACGTGTGCCGCCAACTGCGCGCTCACGGGATGCGCCAGCCAATCCTGATGCTCACCGCCTGCGACGAGGAAGTGGACAAGGTGCTGGGCCTGGAGTTGGGGGCCGACGATTACGTCGTCAAGCCGTACAGCCTGCGGGAACTGATCTCCCGCATCCGGGCGCTCCTGCGCCGGGCCTATGGAGAACTGGCCGCGGTTTCCGTGGGGGCCCGCTTGCGCTTTGGTGAGGTCGAGATAGACCTGGAGCACTTGCAGGTCGTGCGGCGCGGCAAGGTGGTGGATCTGACCCCCACCGAGTTTCGCCTGCTGCGCTACCTGGTCAGCCATCCGGGCCGTCCCTTCAGCCGGGATGCACTGATCGAGGCGGTGTGGGGCTATGCCAGCGACCTCGGCAGCGACCGTACGGTGGACGTGCACGTGCGGCACCTGCGCGAAAAGTTGGAGGACGACCCGGCCGACCCGCGCTGGCTGGTGACCGTGCGCGGGCTGGGCTACAAGTTCGAACCATGACGGGTGCGCTTGTTAACGAACCTTAACGCAACCACAACGTGCACACAACCATCCTCTGCTACTATGAGGGTCAGGCATTTGAATCTTGGCAGAGGAGGTGCATCTTGAAGAATAAGCGTGTCTTGAGAATCGCAGGGTGGGTGCTCGCTTTCCTGCTGGTGTTGGGCATCGGTGCTGCTGCAGGCGGAGGCATCACCTACGCCGTGATGAGAGGCCACCGCGACGGCAGATCGGTGACCATCCGGCTGGACCACGATCCCTTGTCCGTCATTCCGAGCGTAGCGAGGAATCTCCCCGGCATCGTGGTCGGTTCGGTCGTGGATGGCGGTCCGGCTGACGAGACCGGCGTGGTACGCGGCGACATCCTGCTCCAGGTCAATGGTGAGACGATCTCGGACTTTGCCGAACTGATGGCCATCCTGGATGCCCACGAGCGCGGCGACGAGGTACAACTCACCGTAGTGCACGGTGACGACGAGCGCACGCTCACCGTGACGCTGGGGGAGCGCGACGGCATGGCCTACCTGGGGATCGTGCCCTGTATGGACGCGCTGTGGCCGGTGCCCGTTGTCACTGCCCATGCAGAAGGGCCGACGGTGATCGTGTACGTGGAGCCTGACAGCCCCGCCGAAGAGGCTGGCCTGGAGGAACGGGACGTGATCGTCGCCGTTGACGGCCAGGATTTGGGCCCCGAGCATAGCCTGGCCGAGGTGGTCGCCTCGCACAAGCCTGGTGACAAGGTCACACTCGAGGTGAAGCCCTCTGAGGATGAGCAAGAGTCCCGTGAAGTGACCGTCACCCTGGGTGAACATCCCGATGAGGAGGGTGTGGCCTACCTGGGTGTGCGGTACCGGGCCTTCTCGCCTGTCCGCGTGGGGGTGCGCCTGGGCGTGCCTTTCGAGTGGGGGCCTCTTGGGCGTCACAGGGATTTCGTCGAACCAAATACCATGCCCCATTTCGAGTTCGGCTGTTCCCAGTGCTGCGATTGCGACGAGAAGTGAAACGAGCACATCTCAAACGCAAAGGCGCGAAGGACGCAAAGATAGAACAAAAAACCTTTGCGCCCTTTGCGTCTTTGCGGTGAAAAATCTCAGGTTGCGGCAGGAGGCCACGCGATGTTTCGCTCAATCCGGTGGCGGCTGGTAGCCAGTTACGTGCTCCTGACCCTCTTGACGGTGAGCCTGGTGGGGGTGCTGGCGCTGTCGCTGCTCAAGCGGTACGTGGAGCAGCAGGAGCAGGAATATCTCCGCGCCAACGCCGAGACGGTGGCGCGCCAGGCGTTGCCCATGATCCAACCGGCGCTGCGCCAGGCCGACTTACGTGACCTGGCCAGCACCGCCTCTTTTCTGGGCAACGTCCGGGTGAGGATCCTGGACGAACGCCGCCAGGTGCTGGCCGATTCTGGCAGCCCCACCGGCGTAGACGAGTTCGTGTGGGTCGTGGCGTCTATGGGGGCAGGCGTGCCATCCCTGGAGACTCCCGAGTCTTTGCTCAGGGTCTTCCCGCTCGTCCGTCCCCATTCAGCAGAACAAGTTCCCGGCAGGGAATCCCCGTTCATCCTCGAGCAGTTCCCTCCCGAAACCGAGGTCATGGTTGTTCACAGGGAAGGGCAGCCCTGGGGGACTCGCTTCACCTTTGAAGACCGGAGCAGGCTGGAGGCTGTGATGAGAGCCCGCGTCATGGCCGACGCGGCGGTGCTGCACGCGACGGTGGGGGAATGGGCGGCAGCCCGTTCGGAGCAGGTCGTCTCTGTGCCCATTGGCGAGGCCGATCCGGATGCGCCGGCTGAAGGGGGGGAGTACATCTCTTATGACCGCCACATCGAGAACCCCCTGGGGTACGCGGAACTTAGCCAGGGCCCCGACGTCACTGCCGAGGCGCTGGCGACTGCCCGCCGAGCGTTCCTGTTCGCCGCAGGTGGAGCGACGCTGTTGGCGGTGGTCGTCGGCCTGCTGATGGGACGGGGGCTGACGGCCCCCCTGGGCGGCCTGATGGAGGCCACCGGCCGCATGAGCGGCGGCGACCTGGCCGTGCGTGCCCCGGTGCGCGGCAAGGACGAAATCGGCCAGTTGGCCCACCAGTTCAACCGGATGGCCGGGCAGTTGGAAACCAGTTTCACGGCCCTGGCGGCCGAGCGGGACAGCCTGCGCCGCTTCGTCGCCGATGCCTCCCACGAACTCCGCACGCCGATCACGGCGCTCAAGAACTTTAACATGCTGCTGCAGGGCCCGGCCGCCGGCGACCCGCAGGTGCAGGCCGAGTTCCTGGCCGAAAGCCAGCGCCAGTTGGAGCGCCTGGAGTGGATCACCCACAACCTGCTCGACCTCTCCCGCCTCGATGCCGGGGTGGCCGCCCTGGACCTGGCCGACCACGATGCGCGGGAGATGGTCCGGGAGGCCGCCGCCGCGTTCAAGGTGCAGGCCCAGGAGAAGAACGTCACGCTCGCCGTCAGGGAGTCCCCATCTCCGCTGCCAGTCCGCTGCGACCGCGCGCGGATCGAGTCGGCGCTCTTCAACCTGCTCGACAATGCGCTCAAGTTCACGCCCCCTGGTGGCGCGGTGGAGATCGGAGCGCAACAGGCGGACGAGGGCGTGCGGCTATGGGTCCAGGATAGCGGCCCCGGCATCGCTCCGGAAGACCAGGAGCGCATCTTCGAGCGCTTCTACCGGGGTCCGCACGCGGGTGCCGAGGGTGTGGGCCTGGGCCTGGCGATTGTGCGCAGCATCGTGCAGGCCCACGGCGGGCGCGTCACCGTCGAGAGCGAACCCGGAGCGGGCAGCCGCTTCGTCATCCAGTTGACGTCATAAGACCCTAAAGGTTTTCCCAAGCGATTCTTATCGCCACCTTTGGGGCCTGCCCGCCACCCCTCGCTCCCTTGCTGTGAACACAAGCTGGACAAACTGCCCAGAGTGATATACAATGGATAGCGCATGGGCATCCTGGAGCACATCCGTGAGCAGGTCAGAATGGACAACTATGAGTTCTCGATGACGCCTTGCAGTTTCTGTGTATTCAACCCCTGTCGCTCCCGTATCTGACCGCCCTGACTGTTGAGAGTCAAGGGCGGTTTGCGTTTGCCTTTTGCGCAGAGTTGGGCTATACTATTCTCCTACTTTGTCTCCCGCTCGAACCGTTTCTTACCCCAGACGAGCGCCGCGCTTGCTCTGGGGCGCTCGAAGGGTGTTCACTGCCAGATGAATGAACCAGGCATCACAGGAGACCAAAGGTGAAGGTTGCGATACTGACAGAGGCAGAAATCCGGGACTGCGTGTCCATGGATCAAGACGCCGTCGAGGCGGTCGCCCAGGGGTTCACCTGCCTGGCGGAAGGCCAGGCCACCCTGCCCCCCGTCATGCGCATTGACGTGGCAGAGAATCACGGCGAGGTGGACGTCAAGACCGCTTACATCCATGGCCTCGATCACTTTGCCATCAAAGTTGCGTCTGGATTCCTCGACAATCCCCTCCTGGGCTTACCGTATGGCAGTGGGCTGATGATCGTGATGAGTGCCAGGACCGGGTTCCTGGAAGCGATCTTGCTCGACAACGGCTACCTGACCGACCTCCGAACCGGCATCGCCGGCGCGATCGCCGCCCGTCACCTGGCCCGCCAGCGCATCGAAACGGCCGGTGTGATTGGGTCAGGCATGCAGGCTCGCTACCAGATTAGAGGACTGAGGCTCGTGCGCGACTTTCGACGCTTGATGGTTTATGGGATCGTCCCGGACCAGGTTCAGCGCTACGCTGAGGAAATGAGGCAGGAACTGGGGGTTGAGGTAGCCATAGCCGGGCATCCTGAACAGGTCGTCAGGCAAAGCGATTTCGTCGTGACCACCACCCCCTCGCGTGAGCCGTACTTGAAGGCAGAATGGCTGCATCCCGGCCTGCACATTACCTGCATGGGATCCGACGCAGAGCACAAGCAAGAACTATACCCAGACGTTCTTGGGCGCGCGGATCGCCTGGCCTGTGACCGCAAGTCGCAGTGCTTCCGCCTGGGAGAATTGCACCACGCCCTGGAGGCAGGGGTGATTTCTGAGCAAAGCGAGATCTTCGAACTGGGCGAGTTGACCTCCGGCCGCGTCCCTGGGCGGCAACGGGATGACGAAATCACCATCTGCGACCTGACCGGCGTGGGAGTGCAGGACACCGCTATCGCGCTGCTGGCCTATGAGCGGGCGCTGGGGAAGGGGCTGGGAATCAGCATCGAAGTTTGAAGAAAGGAGAGCCCGTTGAGCCAACCATTCGTACCCTTTGAACTCGAACGCCTGATGTCCATCTGGGAGAATCAGGTCGCTTACAACCTCTCCGAGAGCGGTGTGCATCCCATGTCGGTGACGGAGTTGGTGCAAGACCCCCAGCTCATCGAAGAGCTGCTCTCTACCGCACTGCATTACCCGCAGAGCAACGGCCTGATCGAATTACGGGAACGGGTCGCCGCCCTCTACCCCGGCGCTACGCCCGACAACGTCCTCATCACCACCGGCTGTGCCCAGGCCAACTTTACCTCGCTCTTGACGCTCATGCAGCCCGGCGACGAGATCGCCATCATGCTGCCCAACTACATGCAAATCTGGGGCATTGCCCACAATTTCGGGTACCAGGTCAAGACTTTTTCATTGAAAGAAGCGCTTGGCTGGGGTGTGGACCTCGACGAACTGGAGCGCGCCGTGTCCCCCAACACCAAACTCGTCGCCGTGGTCAACCCCAACAACCCCACCGGACACATCATGACACCAGAGGAAATGGACGGCGTCGTGGCTGTCGCTGCACGGGTTGGAGCCTGGCTCCTGAGCGACGAGGTCTACGCCGGAGCAGAGCGCGTCACCGACCAGGTCACCCCGTCCTTGTGGGGGCGCTACGAGCGGGTGCTGGCGATGGGCAGCATGTCCAAGGCCTACGGTTTACCCGGCCTTCGCATCGGCTGGGCCGTAGCGCCGGCCGGCGTGATCGAAAGGATGTGGGCCTGGCAGGATTACATCACCATCGGCACCCCTCTTCTGGGCAACAAACTGGCTGCCTATGCCCTATCGCCTGAGGTTCGCCCGCGCGTCCTCCGGCGCACGCGCGACTACATCCGCAAGGGATACCGCCACCTGGAGCAATGGTGCGACAAGCAGGGCCACCTGTTCACCCTGGTCCCGCCTCAGGCCGCCGCCATCGCCTTCGTGCGCTACCATCGTCAGATCAATTCGACAGAACTGGTCAAACGCCTGATCCAGGCCGGGGCTTTCGTCTTGCCTGGTGACCTTTTTGGCCTGGACCACTTTTTGCGCATCAGTTTTGGACTGCCCGCCGCTTACCTGAATGAAGGGCTCGAGCGCCTGCGCCAGGTGCTCCATTCTGTCGAGTAAAATCCCCCTCCCGCAGGTTGGAAACTGGCCCGGCTAGCATAATATCACCTTCAAACCTGCGGGAGGGGACAAAAATTGAGGAGGAAGAGAACCATGTGTCTGAAGAAAGTCGGGTGGGTTACCATATCGCTCTGGATGATCGGCAGCCTGCTGCTGGCCGCATGTGGCGCACCCACCACCACAGCCACCACGGCTGCCCCCGTGGCAACGGAGCCCGCTACACAGGCACCCCCTACGGAGGAACCGCCTACACCCGAACCCACGGCACAGGCCGCACCCAAGAGCGTCACCATGACCTTCGTCGGTGGAGACCCCGAGTCCCTGAACCCCATCTATGCCTATTCGTGGACCGCCGAATGTGTGTTCGACCTCAACCTGGCCAGCCTGTGGAACATTGACAACGATGGGAACTATATCATGGACCTGGCGGAGGAACTGCCGGCCCTGGAGAATGGTGGCGTTTCGGAAGATGGGTTGGTCATCACCATCAAACTCAAGCCGGACGTCACCTGGTCCGACGGCACCCCCCTCACCGCTCAAGACGCCGTCTTCACCTACGACATGATCATGGACGAAGGCAACAGTTCGTACAGTCGCTATCCATGGGATACCTACGTCGAGAGCCTCACGGCGGTGGACGATCATACCCTGCAGATCAACATGACCGCTCCCTACGCCGACTGGTCTACCAGCCTCTTCGTCGGCATCTCCAGGATCATCCCCAGGCACGTCCTGCAGCCGGTGTTCCAGGCAGAGGGCACCCTCGACAATGCCGGGTGGAACCGCCTTCCGACCGTGGGCAGCGGTCCATTCATCCTGACCGCATTCGAACCCGCCAGCCACATCGCCCTCGCAGCCAACGACCGCTACTGGCGCGGACGCCCCCACCTCGACCAGATCTATATGCGGCTGCTCGAAGACCGGGCCGCTCAATTGGCAGCGCTTGCTTCCGGTGAGAGTGACATCGGCAGTTATATCACCGGTGCCGAGCTTCCGACCATCAATGGCATGGGGAACGTAGATATCACCTCTTCGATCAACGGCTATCAGGTGGTGACGTTCCTCAACGTGGACCTCAATACCGCCCATCCGGCGATGACCGATTCCCGCGTGCGCCGCGCCATCGCCCTGGCGTGGGACCGCCAGTTGATGATTGACCAACTCTACTCTGGCCTGTACCAGATACCCGCCACGTATTGGCACGGCACGGTCTACGACAACCCTGACCTCGAGCCGTATCCCTATGATCCAGAACAGGCCAAGGCCCTGCTGGATGAGGCCGGCTGGATAGACACCAATGGGGACGGCGTCCGCGACAAGGACGGCGTGGAACTGGTGCTGCGCTACAAGTACGTCGGTGGCGACGAGACG
>Ga0315291_10001809_pt1 | contig 28321 bp, 22 predicted proteins | sample YL17G12_20_MG_FD_203070 | JGI IMG/M metagenome (GOLD analysis project Ga0315291, IMG submission 203070) | Sediment microbial communities from Yellowstone Lake, YNP, Wyoming, USA - YL17G12_20 | ecosystem: Environmental > Aquatic > Freshwater > Lake > Sediment | place: USA: Wyoming | collected...
TTCGCCGCGTTCTCGCTGGGATTCCTGCCGTGCGTGTTCTTGGCCGGCTACCTGTACGAGCGAGTATCGCGCAAGTGGACGGTCGCGGGTGGCGGCGCGCTAATAACGTTCAGCCTGCTGTTCATCGCCGCGGCACCCGCTATCGGCGCGCGCCCGGTGTTTGTGTTGGGCCTGGCCGGGATGGCGCTGCTCGGCATTGGCGGCGGCCTGCTGGAGGTCGCGGGCAACGCGATCATGGCCGACTTGAATCCGCAGCGGGCCGCGCTTGCCGTCAACTACGCGCACGCTTTGCTGGCGGTGGGGGCGGTCATGGGGCCGTGGATGGCCGGGCAGCTCATGCAGGCGGGAGTGTCCTGGCAGGTGCCGTACCTGGTGGCCGGCGGCGCCTGCCTGGTCGCCTTCGTTGCGCTGACGGTGCAGCGCGAGCCGGCCGTCGAATCGCCGGCTCGCATGAGCGTGGGCGACATGCGCGCCCTGCTGAGCAGGGGCATCGTATGGGTCGCCTTCGCGGGCATCGTGCTGTACGTGGCAGCGGAGACCGGGGTAGTGGGCTGGGTTTCCGCCTTCATGGAGAACGACCTGCACGCGTCGAAGGCCGCGTCGTGCAGCGTGGTGTCGGTGTTCTGGCTGGCGATGACCGCCGGGCGGATCTTCTGCACCCTGGGCGCATCGCTGCTGCGGCCGCAGACCTTCGTCGTCGTGCTGTGCGCCTTGGGCGCGGCGGCGGCCTATGGCATCGGCGCGTGCCCCAGCCAGGGCGCCTGCTATCTGCTGGTGGCGCTGTCGGGGCTGGCGTTCTCGGGCATTTTCGGCATGGTGCTGACACACGCGGCGGCTGAATTGGGGCGCTACCTCGGCGCCGCCTACGGGGTTATCGTCTCCGGCGTAGCGGTGGGATCCCTGGTGTTTCCGCCCGCCATGGGCTGGATCGCCGCGGCTTCGAGCATGCGCGTCGCGTTGGTCGTGCCGGCTGCCCTGTTGGCCGCGCAGGCCGTTCTTTATCTGCCGTATGTCGTCAAACGGCGGCCGCTTGCCTCCCCGTGACCCCGCCAACTACTTAGAATCTCTAACAAAACCTCGTTACTATGTCACCCCGAGTGTTGACGAGGGGTCTTGGTGTGCTCGAGCGAGACCAAGATTCCCGCCACAGGCGGGCAAGTGGCTAGGTCGCGCGCGACCGCCACGGCGGCCGTAGGCCTAGCCGCCTCGCGGAGTTTACCCCGAGCGCAGTCGAGGGGCTCGGAATGACGGCGGCGAAGAGCCTGCCCTGAGCGCAGCGAAGGGGCTCGGCATGACATTCGCGAGAACAGCGGTTTTGTTAGACCCGGATTATGCGCAGGCCCGCGATGATGTCATTCTGAGCGCCAGCGAAGGCTTGTCCCGAGCGTAGTCGAGGGAATTCCCTATCGCCCTTCACTAACCCCGGTAGGGGACCCCCGCCAGAGGCGGGTGAACTTCGCGGAGTTTACCTGAGCGAGGTCGAAGGGCTCAGGGTGACAGCACCCTCGGGGTGAAGGCATCACGCCCAGTACGCATAATCTGGGCCTAACAAGACCTTCCACACGAAAGAGCCGAATTCTAAACCACGAAGACACCAAGGTAACGAGGCAACGGGGATCTCAGATCTAACGTCCTTCGACTACGCTCAGAGCCTGCCCTGAGCCCTTCGCCGCTTGTCACTCTGAGCGAAGCGAAGAGTCTGGTCCGGCTCAGGGTAAACTCCGCGAAGGGACAAGTCTCAAGTCCGGTCTTTGTGCCTTGGTGGTTCTATCAGAGACCCTTAAGACGCCAAAGGCGGCGCAGTCCGGAAGCCCGGCCCTCACCTGGCGCGGATTGGGAGCGGCTTCTGCGAACTCGCGGGGGCATCCGCGCGGTCAGGAGACCGCGCGCCCGTGCTCTATCAGCTCGCGGAAGGCGCTCTCGTCGAGGATGGTGACGCCAAGCCGTTGGGCCTTGTCGTGCTTCGACCCCGGCGATTCCCCGACGACGACGTAATCGGTCTGCTTGCTGACGCTGGAGGAAGCGCGGCCGCCGAGGCGGCGCACCAGCTCCTCGGCCTGCTCGCGCGTGTAGCCCGAAAGCTCGCCGGTGAAGACGAAGGTCTTGCCCGAGAGAGGGCCTGCGGGCCGTGCGCCGCCTGCGGCCAGGGCGCTGCGGGCGCGCGGCGCGGGAACGACCCCCGCCTTGCGCAGCTTGGCGATGAGGGTTTTGGTCTGCGCCTGGCGGAAGAAGACGGCGATGCTTTCCGCGATCACGGGGCCGATGCCCTCGATGTGGGGCAGGCTTGAAGCCTGCCCTCCTTTGGACGCCGCCTGTATGTCCCCGAGGCTACCGAAGTTGGCTGCCAGGACGTCGGCCACGTGCTGCCCGACGTGGCGTATGCCCAGGGCCGTCAGCAGCCGGTCGAACGGACGCCGCTTGCTGTTCTCGATGGCGGCGATGACGTTGGCGGCCGACTTATCCGCCATGCGGTCGAGCGCCGCCAACTGGTCATGGGTCAGGAAGTAAAGGTCGGCGGGGTCGTGGATCAGTCCGCGCTCCACCAGTTGATCCACCAGGGCCGGGCCCAACCCCTCGATGTCCATGGCCCCGCGCGAGGCGAAATGCAGGATGCGCTCCTTGATCTGGGCGGGGCAGGCGATACCCGTGCAGCGGGTGACCGCCTCACCCGGCAGCCGCTCGGCCTCGGCCCCGCACACCGGGCAGCGTTTGGGCATGTGGAAAGGCCGCTCTTTGCCCGTGCGCTTGCTGGCCGCCACCGACACCACCTCGGGGATGACCTCGCCCGCCTTGCGGATGACGACCGTGTCGCCAATGCGCACGTCCTTGCGGCGCACCTCGTCCTCGTTGTGCAGCACGGCGCGGCTGACGGTGGAGCCGCTGACCGTGACCGGGTCCATGACGGCCACCGGGGTCATAGCGCCGGTGCGGCCGACGGAGACGATGATATCGCGAACGACGGTCGTCTCCTCTTCGGGGGGATACTTGAAAGCGACCGCCCAGCGCGGGCTGCGGGAGACGTAGCCGAGGCGCTCCTCCAGATTCACCGAGTTGACCTTGACCACCACGCCATCGATGTCATAGGGCAAGTCGTGCTTGTTCTCGCCCCAGTGGTTGCAGAAGGCGACGACCTGCTCCATGCTGTGGCACACCTGCGCGTGAGGGCTGACCTTGAAACCGCACGCCCGAAGGAACTCCAGGCGATCCCAATGGGTATCGAAGGTGCGGCCGTCGGCGAGGCCGAGGCCGTGGGCGATCATGTCGAGGTTGCGGCCGGCGGTGACGCGGCTGTCGAGTTGGCGCACGGAGCCGGCGGCGGCGTTGCGCGGGTTGGCGAACAGCGGCTCGCCGGCGGCCTCGCGCTCCTGGTTGATGCGCTCGAACTCATCGCGCGAGAGGAAGACCTCCCCGCGCACCTCGAGCAGCGCAGGCGCGTTGGCGGAGTCGAGCAGGCGCAGCGGGATGGTGTTGATGGTGCGCAGATTCCGGGTGATGTCCTCGCCGCGCAAGCCGTCGCCGCGCGTCGCGCCGACGCTGAGCACCCCGTTGTCGTAGGTCAGGCTTACCGCCAGGCCATCCACCTTGAGCTCGGCGACGTAGTCGAGGGCCTCGCTCGCGGACAGGCCGAGCATGCGCTTGACCCGCTGGTCGAAGGCGGTCAGCTCGTCGGTGCCGAAGGCGTTGCCGAGGCTGAGCATGGGGGTGCGGTGCTCGACGGAGCCGAACTCCTCGGCGGGCGCGGCGCCCACGCGCTGGGTGGGCGAATCGGGGGGCACCAGCTCCGGGTGGGCGGCTTCGATTTCCTGCAGCTCGCGCATGAGCCGGTCGTACTCGGCGTCGGAGATCTCCGGCTGGTCGAGGACATAGTAGCGGTAGTTGTGGTAGTTGAGCCGACGGCGCAGCTCCTCAGCGCGCACCGCGAGATCCTCCTGCTTGGCGCCCACTGCGTCACCCCCGCGATCCGGCGATTCACCGGCGGGCGCCGTTCGGCGGCGCGGCGACGCACTCCTGCGCAAGCCTGTGACCGCGCCGCTACAGCCCTGGTGCTAGTGGACGCGCCGGGCCGCGCGCGGGCGCAGTTCGAACTCGTCAACCGTGTCACCGCGGATGCCGATGATGCGCACCACGGCCTTATCGGCCGCCACCTTCACCCGCACGAAGCAGTATCCAGTGGCCGCTTTCACCGTCTCCGGCAAGAGCGGCGCCAGCGGCCGCGGCGAGCCGCCGGCCGGCCCCGCGACGACGAAGTGAACCCCGCCTGCCAGGGCATGGTGGTACTGGTGGTCATGGCCGTTGAAGACCGCGGTGACGCCGTAGTCGTGGAAGACGGTGCCGAATGCCTCGCGCATCTGGCGCGCGCCGATGACATAGCCCGGCATGGCGTTGACCGTGTACAGCGGATAATGGAAGAAGACGAAGACGTACTTCGCGTCCCGGTGGCCGGCGAGGTCGTCCTTGAGCCATTGCATCTGCCGCTGCCAGTATTGCTCCCGGCGCTCCACGAAGCGCTGCTGCTCGGCTTGCGTGACCGCCTGGTTATCGTCGGGCATGTACAGCCCCGGGGTGTCCAGCACCACGAAGTGCACGCCGCCGCGGTTGAACGAGTAATAGCGCCCGACGCCAGGTGGGGAGAGGAAGTCGAGGAAGTAGGGGGTGTCGCCCTCGTGATTGCCGTATGCCGGGTAGTAGGGCACGCTGCGCATGAGGTCGCCGCTGACCCTGAAGAAGGTTGCCCAGCGCCACAGGTCGCGGCCGTCGGAGGTGAGGTCACCGGCGTTGAACACCAGGTCCGGCTTTTCGGCAATGACGCGCCTGACGATGTAGCGATGTGCCCCCTGGTCGCCCTGCGTGTCGCCCAGGACGACGAAGGTGAACGAGTGATCGCCCTCCGGCACGGTCGTGAAAGTGCCCTTGCCCACATCGCTGCCGTCGCCGCGGATATCATAGGTGTAGGTCGTGCCGGGCTTGAGGTTGCGCAGCAGCACCTTGTGGTGCTGGTAGGCGCGGGCATTGTCCGTGTACCTGGTCGCAGGGGAAAAGCCGACATGGCCGGCCCAGGTGGCCCAGCAGATGGTGGCGTTGTCGGCGCCTACGTTCTGCACGTAGGGGCCGATGGCTATCGGCGGTCGCTCTTGCGCCAACGCCGGCGCAACCACCATGGCCGCTAGCAGCGCCGCGACAAGCGCGACCGCTGACATGCCCGAGTTGCGCATGAGTCGCGAGATCATCGGTCACATCCCATCAAAGACCGGCTTGTGCCTGTATTACGTTTGCTTCCCCGACCGCAACAGGCCTGCCGGCACGGGGTGCGCGCGGCGCCAGTCGCGCCCGAGCCGGCGGACGTGCGCTCACCGCGCTGATGACAACCGCGGCGACAAGTCGAATTCATCCACGGTGTTCCCCGCGACATCGGTGACGCGCACCTTCGCCCGCTCCGCGCCAACGTCAACCCGCATGAAAGACTCCACGCTCGCATACTTCACGGTCTCGGGATGAGGAGGAGCGTCGATGGGGCGCGCGTCGCCGCCGGCGACCCCTCCCTCAACGAACTGCACGCCGCCCGCAACCGCGCGGTGGTAATGGTGGTCGTGGCCGCTGAACACCGCCGTGACGTTGTAGTCCTGGAAGATCGTGCCAAACTGCGCGCGGAGCTGGTTGCTGCCCTCCACCCGCGACGCCTTGACGCTGTAGAGGGGGTAGTGGAAGTACACAAAGATGTACTTGGCGTCCTGGCGCCCGGCAAGGTCCTCTTTGAACCATTGCATCTGCTGCTGCCAGTATTGCTCCCGGCGCTCCACGAAGCGCTGCTGCTCGGCTTGCGTGACCGCCTGGTTATCCTCGGGCATGTACAGCCCCGGGGTGTCCAGCACCACGAAGTGCGCCGCGCCGCGGTTGAACGAGTAGTAGCGCTCGTTGCCCGGCAAGACGAAGAGGTCGAAGTAAAGGCGCGCATCCTTTTCGTGGTTACCCAGGGCCGGGTAGTAGGGCACGCTGCGCATGAGGTCGCGGTTGATGTCGAAGAACTCCTCCCAGCCGAGGATGTCGCGCCCATCGGAAACCAGGTCGCCGACGTTGAAAAGCATATCGGGCTTCTCGGCGCTGATGCGCTCGATGATGGGACGATGCGCCGGGTTGCCGCGGTTCTGGGTGTCGCTGATGACGGCGAAGCTGAAGGGATGCTCCCCCTCGGGCACGGTCGTGAACGTGCAGCGACCGGGATCGCCGTCGTCGCCCGGCACCCTGTAGGTGTAAGTCGCGCCCGGCTGCAGGTTGCGCAGCAGCACCGAGTGGGTCTCGTACTCTCGTATGCTGGTCGCACCCGCTGCCGCCGGTGTCACGGTGACTTCGCCGGCCACCGTCGCCCAGCAGATCGTCGCGTTGTTCGTCCCCACGTTCTGCACGTAGGGGCCGAACGCGATTGTCGATTGCCCTTGCGCCCACAGGGGCGTCAGCAGCCCCGCGGCCAGCAGTGCGAGGGCTGCGGGCACCGCCATCCTGCTCATCCGCGCTGATCTGAGCGTCATCACCATCTTCCTCCTTAATCTGTCGGCAGGCCGTGCACTCGCGCCGGCATCTCGAACTCGTCTATGACAGTGCCGTCAATGTCAATCACCCGCGCCTTGGCCGCGTCGGGCCCGACGTCGACGCGCAGGTAGTGCTCCACCTTGGCGAACTTCACCGTCTCCGGCTGCGGCGCGTCGGTGTCGTAGAGCGGCGCGCCGCCGCCGCCCGTCACCACGAACTGCACGCCGCCATCGACCGCGCGATGGTAGTAGTGATCGTGGCCGCTGAAGACGGCGGTAACATGCTGGTCCTGGAAGATTGTGCCGAACTTGGCGCGCAGCTCCTTGGCGCCCTCGACCCGCGACGACCTGACGCTGTAGAGCGGGTTGTGGAAGAAAACGAAAACGTACTTGGCGTCCTGGTGGCCGGCGAGGTCCTCTTGCAGCCATGCCAATTGACGCTCGAAGTACTGCTCCAGGTAGCGGTCGAACCGCTCCTGTTGCTCCTTGGTGATCGCCTGGTTGGTCTCGGGGATTTCCGGCCCGTCGATGTCGAGCGCCACGAAATGCGCGGGGCCGCGGTTGAACGAATAGTGGCGTTCGTTGCCCGGCAGTGTGAAGAAGTCGAAGTAGAAGCGGGAGTCCTTCTCATGGTTGCCGAGCACGGGGTAGTAGGGCACGCTGCGCATGAGGTCGCGGTTGATGTCGAAGAACGTTTCCCACCCGGAGATGTCCCGTCCGTCGGAAACCAGGTCGCCGGTATTGAAGACCAGGTCCGGCGTTTCGGCGGTAATTCGCTCCACGATGCGCCGATGAATGTCGTGGCGGCTGCGAGTGTCGCCGAGGACGATAAAGTCAAAGGGCTGCTCGCCCTCAGGGAACGTTGTGAATGTGCCCTTGCCGGCATCGCTGCCGTCGCCGAGGATGTCATAGGCGTAGGTCGTGCCCGGCTGCAGGCGGCGCAGCAGGATGGAATGGACTTCATAGCTGCGCACGGTCGCCGCCTCGCCCTCGGGGGGTGCGAAGGTCACTTGCCCCGACACAGTGGCCCAGCAAATGGCGGCCGAATTCGCGGACACGTTCTGGACATATGGGCCGATGGCGATGGGCGGGGCCGGCTGCGGCAGCGCCGGCGCGGCCAGCGCGATCGCGCATGCCATGGCGACCAGGAGAGTGCGAGGTCGGACGTGGTCAAGCATTCGTTTGGTCCTCCTTACGGCATCGCACAGGCGAAGCGGGCATGAGTTGTGGTTTCGTCGCCAGAAGTGCCGCACCCTGCTTATCGGCGCGCGGCAGTGGTCCGCGGCTCGAGGTCGAGAACCCATAGGCCGGGCATGGGCCCGACGTCCAATCCTGCGAGTGCTATCTTGTCTCCCCGCGGGGACATCCGCCAGGAGTAAACGAAGCTGCAATCTGCCAGCCGACAGAGACCGCCGTCGGACAGCCCCAGGCGCCACAAGTGATAGCGCGCCTGACCGTCCTTCCGGGGAACGCCGGAGGCCAGCTCGACAACGATGTTTCCTCTGGCTTCCCGGATGCCCATGCAAGTGTACGGCAGGCGCCAAGGCAGCCACTGAACGCGACCTGAGTCGAGGTCCACTCGTCCCAGCCGCGTGATCGCGCGCTTGCCGTCATGTCGCCCGGACCGCCGGACGATGAGGCCCCCGTCGGACATCCACACGAGGCCTTCGACCTCCCCCGCGACGATCAGTTTCCCCTTGTGGTAGTGCAGGTCCACCACCCATAGCCCGTCCACGCGGAAATCGCGCCTACGCCGGTCCCCCGACCACCATTCGTTATGGCAGCGAAACGCGATGAAGCGCGAATCAGGCGACCACCACGCCCTGTCGATCCAGCGCGGTGCTGGGGGCGACGGCACCTCGGTAACCTTGCGAGTCTCGATGTCTCGGACCCAGTAACGCCGGCGATAGTACGTATAGCCGCCTGCGTGGTAAAGGAGTGTTTGGCCATCGGGTGACCACGATATGAGCTCGCATTCGCCCGCGTACAGGCGCGGGCCGAGTTCGCGCCGATCGGGGTCGAAGAGCCACAAGCCCTCCTCGCTCTGCAAGTCCTCACCTTCGAAACCCAATCTCGCGGCCTCGATGGCGAGCGTCCTTGTGCCCGGACGCCATAGGGCGGTTCCTGGCGTGAGGCCGCCGGGTATTCGAACGACGGCAGCATCGGTGCCATCAGCCGACACTGTCGCCAGATACACGAGGGCGGGGAGTGGCCGGCCGCGCGTGAAGGGCAGGAAATGCACGTAGCTCCACACTCCCGCGATGACTCGCCAAGGGTTTTCCAGGTCGTCGATCGTGAAGGCCAGGCGCTTGCCGTCGCTCGACCACGCGAGTCGCGTAGGGGAATAGAATGTCAACTGGCGCAGCATCCCGCCCGGCTGTTGGAGCGGCGGGCGCTTGGGGCGAGGCAAGCGCGGGACGGCATGGAAGGCGTAGAGATAGGCCCCGGCCAGAACAAGCAGATACGTCCCCGCAAGGGCGGAGGTCAACCGCCTGGCAATGCGCTTACGGCGCTGGCGGCGCCGCTGATCCTCCTGCGGCTCGCGCACCCGCAGGCCGCTGAGGTCGCGCCCCTGTTCGTCGCCGCGGTTATCCATCGCCCACGCCTCTTCCCGGAGGTCTTGGTTGGCCAAGCGCCCGCCGTCAACCGCTTGCCCGCGGCATAGCCGGCGCATCGCCTTGTCACCCGGCCGGCCGGGCTAGTCCCACACCCCACGCGGGCGCATGACGAGCTTGACGGGATAGTTGCTGCCCGCCTGGGGCATGATACGCACGCGCAGCTCCCGGCGGGCGTGGGGGCCGATCGTGAACGCGTGCACGCGCTGGGTCTCGCCGTGGCGCAGCAGGCCGGTCTCGTAGATACGGCCGTCGATGACGACTATGCCGCGCGCCAATCCGCCGCCGGGCATGAATCCCAGCTCGACCTCGGCGGGGCTGTCGGTAGGATTCTCGACCTCGAACGTCACATCGTAGAACACGCCGTAGTCCCCGTCGAGAAGCTCGCGGCCGGTGGAGCTGAGCACCTGCCGGTCGCCGATGGTGGCGAACGCCCAGTGCTCGCCAACGCGATACTTCACCTCGAAGCGCTTGTGGGGCTCGCTGAACACCCAGGTGGAGAGCCGCTCCGGCGGCGCCGGCACCGGCGCCACCAGGTCGCTGCTTGGCGGCCGCAGGCGCACGCGCACGCGCAGCTCGCCCGCGTCCAGCACCCGCAGCTCCGCCAGCCCGCTTATGACCTGCCCCCGCTTGACGAGCGTGGCGCTCGCCGTGTAGGAGCAGCCTTGCGGCATGGCCACCACATAGCCCACGTCGTCGCGCTGGCGCTCAAGGAAGTCGCGCGCCGCCTTGTGGCCCACGAAGATCTCGTCCGGGCTGGGGCCTCCGCTCGCCTCCACGATCTGCACGCGCACGGGGCGGTCGGTCGGATTGACTAGCTCAATCGCCAGCTCGGCATCGGCGCCCGTGGCGTTGACGTGGTGGTACAGCAGGCGCGCCGGATGACCCTCCGGAATGCGGCCCTCGTACCACAGGCCGGGGGACGGCAACCGCTCCGGGCGGTTGCTGACCATCAGCACGCTGGCCTCCGCCGGCGGTATTGCGCGATTCACCACCCGCACCTGCGGGTTAGCCCGCACGGGGAGATACCCCGGCCCCGCCAACGTCACCGCCACGCTGATCCCGGCGCTCTCTCCGGGCCTTATCGTCGGTTTGTCCGGGACGATGCCGTTGATCTCGGCCGAGGCGCCCGGCTCCGCCGCAATCGAGTAATACACCGCCGCCGAGGCGGCGCGCTTCATCACCCAGGTCGGCGCCACCTTTCCCGTGACCACCGCTTCCGCGGTCAGAGCGACCTGTCCCGCGTACTTCATCACCTGCACCGGCAGCATGATTTGCGCAGAACCCGCGTCCAGCAGCACGTGAGTCTGCCCCGGCGCCGTCCCCAGCAGGGACACGACACGCGCCGCCGGATCATAGCTGGCATTCACGATCTGCGGATCCGCGACCACCCGTAACTGATCCCAACGGCCGCCCACGATCACGGTTCGCCGTTCACCCACGGGCACGACTTGCGACGGCGCCGGCAGCGATAGGTAAGGCCGGCTGAAGACCTCGCGCAGGCGCGCCGCCCACTGCTCCGCCAACGCCTCGCGGCTCGACTGCATCGCCTTGGCTACGGCGCTGTCAACCGTGAGCACTCGCCGCTCGCCGGCGATGATCGCATAGCCGCCTTCGACCTGTTTGACGTAGATGGCGCCTGCGGTCATGCCCTCCACGGCGGCGGCGCGGAGGGTTTCCGCTGCCTGCCTGGCGGCCGACACGGAAGCCCACCCGCGCCCGCGGATGGTCATGAGGCGCACCCCGTTGAGGTCGACGGCGCCCGCGGGCTGTGGTTCCAATATCATCTCGGAGGCGAAGTCTAGGCTGCTGAGGCCGGCGCCGGGCTGCCCAACGGCGGCCCCGGCGGTCAGCAGGGCGAAGACGAGCGGTGTTGTGATGCGTGCTGCGAGCCGCGTCATGGCTTGTGCTCCCGAGTGCACTGGGGCGCGGGCTAGTGGCGATCCGCGCCTATCTATATGTTCCCCGTCGGCGCGGCGTTTCTTTTGACTGCCCATGGTTTTTCTGCTAGACTCAGGCTGTACGCCGTGGCGGCGGATTCTCCTTTTACCGTGGCACGAGCAACCCCCGAATCGAAGATCATCAGGGCGCTGAACGACCCCCAGCGCGAGGCCGTGGAGCACGGCGAGGGGCCGCTGCTCATCTTCGCCGGGGCCGGCAGCGGGAAGACCCGCGTCCTCACTCACCGCATGGCGCACCTCATCCACTGCCACGGGGTGCCGCCGGAGCGCATCCTGGCTGTGACCTTCACCAACAAGGCCGCGGGCGAGATGCGCGACCGCATCGCGCGCCTGATCGGCGGTGTGCGCCGGGACATGTGGGTCGGCACTTTCCACAGCGTGTGCGCCCGCATCCTGCGCGACCACGGCCGTAGGGCAGGAGCTAGCCTCCTGCCCTGGAATCCCGGGGCCGGGCTCGACCGCACCTCCAACTTCGTCATCTTCGACGAGGGCGACCAGATGACCCTCATGAAGGAGGTGCTGCGCGATCTTCGGATCAACATCGAGATCACGCCCCCGGGGCGCGTGCTCAATGCCGTCAGCCGCGCCAAAAACGAGCTCATCGGCGCGCGCGAGTACGAGCGCACGGCCGACTGGAACAACCCGTACCAGCGCACCGTCGTCGCCGCCTACAACCTCTACCAGGAGCGCTTGGCCGCCAACAACGCTCTCGATTTCGACGACCTCATCATGCTCACCGTGCGGCTGTTCGAGGAGCATCCGGACGTGCTCGCCGACTACCAGGGGAAGTTCCTGCACGTCCTGGTGGACGAGTATCAGGATATCAACTACGCGCAGTTTCGCCTGGTGAGCGTGATCGCCGCCAGGCATCGCAACCTGACGGTGGTGGGCGACGACGACCAGTCCATCTACGGCTGGCGCGGCGCCGACATGCGCATCATCCTCGAATTCGAGCGCGACTACCCTGACGCCAAGGTGGTCAAGCTGGAGCAGAACTACCGCTCCACCGCTAACATCCTCGACGCGGCCTATCACGTGATTGCGCGCAATCGGACGCGCAAGGACAAGCGCCTGTGGACCGACGCCCCTGCGGGCGAGCCGATCACGGTGTACGAGACGCCCGACGAGCACCAGGAGGCGGCCTACGTCGCCAACACCATCGGCGAGCTGATGGACACCGAGCGCCGCCGCTATTGCGACTTCGCAATCCTTTACCGCATCAACGCCCAGTCGCGCGTGTTCGAGCAGGTGTTTATCAGCCTGGGCATCCCCTATCGCATCGTGGGCGGCCTGCGCTTCTACGAGCGCAAGGAAATCAAGGACATCCTCGCTTACCTGCGCGTTATCATCAATCCCTTCGATACCGTCGGCCTGCGGCGCATCCTCAACACGCCCCCCAGGGGCATCGGCGATGTCACCCTGCGCCAGCTCGAGGCCACCGCGGCCGAGCGCCGCACGAGCCTGCTGCAGGTGGCGCTCGATGCCGAGCATCTCGACCTGCCGGCGCGCTCGCGCGAGGCGGTGGCGAGCTTCGGGCGGCTGATGGCGGAGCTGATGGACCGGGCCGCCTCCGCGTCGCTGACCGACCTCGTGGCCCACATCATCGAGCGCACCGGGTACAAGCGCTGGCTGCTGGAGGACGGCACGCTTCAGGCGCGCTCGCGCGCGGAGAACGTCGAGGAGTTGCTGTCCGCCACCCGCGAATACGAGGCGCACAACGAGAATCCAACCGCGGCCGGATTCCTCGAGCAGGTGGCGCTGCTGACGGCCCAGGATGAGCTGCAGGAAGGGCTGGACGCCGTGCCCATGATGACGCTGCACAGCGCCAAGGGCCTGGAGTTCCCGGTGGTGTTCATGGTGGGGATGGAAGAAGGCCTGTTTCCGTTGTCGCGCGCGATCGCCAGCGAGGATGCCAACGAGCTGGAGGAGGAGCGCAGGCTCTGTTACGTCGGCATGACGCGCGCCAAGGAGCGGCTCTACATGACCTTGGCGAGCCACCGCTTCATGTACGGCGTGGGGCGGCCGAGCGCGCCGTCGCGGTTCCTGGCGGATCTGCCGGAGCGGGTGGCGGAAAGCGCTTCGGGGTCGCGCCCGCGCGCCGTGACCTGGGCGGCCGCCGACAGCGCCGGAGCGCGGGAGGCGCGCAGCATCGTGACGGAGCACGCCGGCGCCGATGCTCCCTTCAAGCCCGGCGACCGCGTGCGACACGAGGCGTTCGGCGAGGGCATGGTCGTGAGCCTCGACACCAAGGGGGGCAAAGGGCGGGTGACGGTGGCCTTTCCCAAGCAGGGCGTCAAGAAGCTCGATCTCGAATACGCGCCGCTGCAGAAGCTGGGGTAGGGGCAAGGCATGCCTTGCCCGTACATAATGTGGGCTTTCCGCCCGAGAGCGCGCTGGGCAGGGATGGCGTGCGCCGGTTGGGGCGCGGCCGCAGCACTGGCGTTCGCGCTCCACGCCGCTGGAGCGGCAGCCGAGGAGCCGGCCGCCACCAAGCATTTCGTGGTTTACGCCGAAGCCGCCATCAGCGCTCGACAGGCGCGCCGGGTGGGCGGCATGGCGGAGCGCGCGTTCGAGCATATCACCGGCCGCCTGGGGTACTTGCCCTCGGAACCAATCACGATCGTCCTGTACGGCCAGCGCGATGAGTTCTTCGACAAGGTGGTGCCCCCGCATGCGGTGGGCGCGGTTGCGGCGCCGCATAACATCGTGCGCATTGCGGTGTGGAGATCGCGAGATGGCTTGTACCCCGTGGTGGCGCACGAGGTCTCGCACGTCGTGCTGGCGCGGGCCCTGGACGGCAATGTCAATGAGTGTCCGCGGTGGTTCAACGAGGGGGTCGCGACCTGGGTGTCGCGCGTGTGGACGCCGGCGGATGAGGCGCAGGCGGAGGAATTAGTGCGCGGCGGGGGCGCCCTGGCGCCCGCGGCGCTCGATTCGGCATTCCACGGCGGCGACGAGCGGGTGCGCGGCGCCTACCTGCAGAGCGCGGCGATGGTCGACTACCTCACGCGCGTCGGCGGCGGTGATGCCATAGCGCGGATAGTGGGCGAAATGCGCCGGCATCCGGATTTCGACTCCGCGCTGGAGCGAGCCGTCGGCCTCACGCAGGAGCAGCTCTACCAGGATTGGCTGCGCGAGCTTGGCAGGCGCTTGCACTGGCCATGGGAGCGCATGGACGCGGACGCGCTCATTTTCATCGCCCTGGGGCTGCTGGCGCTGTTCGCCGCCATGCGGGTGCTCTATCACCGTTGGCGCTGGCGGCGCGAACACGACGACGAGGACGGCCTGTCGCAGGAGGAGATCGAGCGCGCGCGGGAGCTCGAGGACCTGTACTATTCGGAGAGCGAGGAGCCTCATTGATCATGGGATGGGATGCGATTCGGATTGTCCGTCCGCTATGCGGCCGGGCAATCGCTGCTGTCGGGATGCTGGCCTTGTTGGCGCCGGCGGCGCGGCCCGCGGATGAAGTCGAGCAAGAGCTGGCGTGGAAAGCGCGGCGTTTTGACCGCGTGGTGCGGCAATACCATCTGCGGGACGGCGGCCTGGTCGCGGGCGCGGTGCGCCTGCCCTTCGAGCCCGACGCCGACGAGCATGACGAGAACGGGGCCTACCTCACCGGGGCGTATCTAGCGGCGCTCTCGTTTCAGTTCGCGGCGACGGGCGAGCAGGCGGCGCGCGACCAGGCGGAGCGGTGCTTTCGCGTATTGCAGAAGCTGGTTGCCGTGACCGGGCAGCCGGGACTGCTCGCGCGCTGGTGCAAGCGCGCCTCCGCGCCGTCGCCGGGCGAGAATGACGGTTGGCTCAAGGATGACTGGCACCAGGCGGGGGAGTACCGCTGGCTGGGCAACCCCAGCACGGATCAATACTGCGGCGCGCTTTTCGGTCTCGCCATCTACCACGACTTGGCCGCCGGGGAGCAGGTGCGCCCGGAGGTCGAAGCGCTCGTCGGCGACATGGTCGGCAGAATACTGGATGCCGGCATGGTCATCACCGACGCCGACGGCAAACCGACCACGTGGAGCGACATGTCGCCGCAGGGCCTGCAGGAGCCGATGTATGCCCTGATGGCGCTCGGCTTCCTGCGCATCGCGGCCGAGGTCACCGGGCGGGAGCGGTTCGCTCGCGAGTACGAGCGGCTCCTTCACGAGCAGGACTACGCGCGGCGAGCCTTGCCCGTGAACCGCATAACCTCGGACTGGAACTACTCCGACGACGTCATGGCGTGGGAGATGCTCTACCACCTGTTGCGTCTGGAGCAGCGGCCAAAGGAGAAGGCTAAGCTCCAGGTGGCAGCCGCCAAGGCGTGGTCCCTGGTGGAGGGGCAGAAGCGAGTCCTGTTCGACATCGTCCGCTCCGTGACCACCGCCGACGCAGCTCTCGGCCGGCAGGCGATCCGCCAGCTATACCTCATGCCGGCGGAGCAGGTCCGGGTCGACCACCACCGGCGGTCGAATCCGCCGGCGGATCTGAACCTGCGCCCGCCAAGCTGGTTCCAGTGGGTGGACGACCCGTACACGTCCATCGTGGGGTGGCAGTACGCCGGCGTGGACTACCTGCTGGCCTATTGGATGGCGCGCTACCACGGGCTGGTGGCCGGGCCGTAGGCGCGGCGGGCGCGGCCTTGACCACGTGAATGCGCCGACCGTGGCGAGGGTCGCGGGGGCCCCTCTTCTACCTCCGCGGCACGCGGTCCTTCGGCGCCAGCAGGGGCGCCAGAGCTTTGTGCGGCTCGCCCTGGTACCAGTAGGCGACGCTCGAGTAGTCGTTGCCCTGGTCGTTGGCGTGGCCGTGCTCGATGGTGACGCGGATGGACTTGCGGAAGTACACCGGGTCCTCGATGTGGAAGCGGTACACGCTCCACTTGCCGGAGTAGCCGATGACGTCCTTGCCCAGCGACACGCCGTGGTAGGGCGCGGAGTACTCGCCGCTGGGGAAGCCCCACGCCTCGCAGAAGTAGTCCTCGGTGCCGGTTCCGTGCAGCGATGGAGGCCACTTCTCGCCGTCCACGAAGATCATGTCGTCGCCCTCGCCGAACCAGGTGTGGTTCTGGTGGTAGGCGTTGTAGTTGTCCACGCTGAGCACGCAGCCGACGTAATGCCCCCAGCCTTGCGCGTCCAGGATCAGGTAATTCTCGTCGCCGGTAAGGTTGATTTCCTTCTCACCCCCGGCGAACTCGACCTTGCGGCAGGGATACTCCTGGTTGTAGCAGGCGTGGAAGCGGCCCTGGTTCTCGTCCAGCTCTTCGTATAGCTCGTGGTCAATGTAGTAGTAGAAGGACCGCACCGGCACTTCGCACTGGTTCTCGACGGTGATGAGCGCGCGCGCGGCGAAGGGCATGGGGAAGTAGCAGTTCATGCCCGCGTTGCGCCCCCAGCCGGCGCCCTTGGTCATGGACAGGGGGAGCGACACGAAGTGATTGGCCAGCGCGTGGCCGACGCCGAAGAAGTCGCCGACAGGCACCTCGACGCTGGGGTTTTTCTCGTTGTCCCAGAACATGCGCAGGATCACCTTGCGCAGGTAGTTGGGATCCTCGCAGGCGATGGTGAACCACATATGGCGGATGCCGCCGGGGCCCTTGATGTCCGCCAGGGTTGCGGTGCGGCCCGGCTCGACCGGCACGGCGTCCGCGTTGCCGCCGGTCTGATCCCACGACGACACGCGCATGGTGCGGCATTCGCGCAGTGTCGCCAGGCCGGCCAGGGGGCTATTGGACGGAGCATTGACTTTCTCAGCCATGGTGAATCCTCCTCGCGCGCGTGGGTGCCCGCGGCGGAGCGCGCCGCGGGCTCAATCCTTCCACGGACCGGACATGACGCCGGTCGCCTGCTTGAGCGGCAGTTGCACCGGTTTGCCGGAGCGCGCCGACTCGTAGGCGGCCTCGGCCAGCTCGACGGCCTTGCGCCCGTCGCTGCCGGGGATCGTCACCGGCGTGTCATCCAGCACCGCGTCCACCCACTCGCGCACCTCGCGCTCGACGGCGTTCTCGACCTCGATCTCGCTGCTTTCGATGGTCTCCGGCTCTTTGCCGAATCCGCCGTGCTGCAGGGTTGAGCCGCGGTAGAGGACAGCGCCCTCACGGCACTGCACGCGGCAGTTCACTTCGCCGATGGCGGAAGCAGAGCTGGAGTGCAATTGCCCCATCGCGCCGCTCTTGAAGTTCACGATCATGAAGACCTGGTCCGGGGTCTGCAAGCGCTGGTGCACGTAGCGGTGGGCGCTGGCGCACACGCTCACGGCGTCGCCGCAGATGTGACCCATCAGGTCGAGCTCGTGCGCGTTGACCTCCATCAGGATGCCGCCCGACTGCTCGTGGCTGTTGCGCCAGTGCGCCGCCCACGCCCGGCCGTAGCCGCCGCCGATGCGCGTAATGCTGATCGCGATCGGCTCGCCGTATCTCCCGGAGCGCACCAGCTCGATGGTCTTGGCCTGCAGCGGCAGGTAGCGCAGCACCTGGCCGACCTGCAGCCTGACCCCCGCCTGCTCCACCGCGGCGATGATCGCGTCGCAGTCCGAGACGTTCGTCGCCAGCGGCTTCTCGGAGAACACGTGCTTGCCCGCCCGCGCGGCACGCACGACGCCGTCGCAATGCAGGTAGTTCGGCGTGGCGACGATCACGCCGGCGATGTCATCGCGCCCCAGTATCTTGTCGCCGTTATCGGCGTAAGCCTCGGCGCCGAGCTCGTGTCCCAGCTTTTCGACAGCCTCGGCGACGATGTCGGACACCGCCACCACCTCGGCCCGCTCCAGGCCGGCGCAGGCTTTCGCCAGCGACGCGCCCATGCTGCCGCAGCCGATCAGCCCTACGCGCAGCTTTTCCACTTTCGCCTCCGGGGGAGAATTGACGCGCATATTCGCCCACGCCGCCGACAGACCTCTTGGCGGTGATCAGAGGTGCCCTTGACATAGCGATGCCCGGCAACCGCGCCGCGCTGGCGGACCCGCGGCAGCCTGACGACTTCGATATCATCGTCGGGATAGCGCGTGATGGGAGCGCGATGTAGGGCGGGCGTGCCCACGCCCGCCGTCCGTCTCGGCGCGGGTGGGCACCCGCGCCCTACAGTTTCTGTCGCCGCCGGCGAAACCAGGCCCAATTTCGCCCCGCGCGCAGCGCGCGCCGCAGGCGCAGGCACGACTCGCAGCGCCAGCAGTGCTCTTCGCCGCCGCGATAGCAGCTCCATACCAGGTCGATGGGGGCGCCGATCTCGCGGCCCAGGCGCGCGATGGCGGCTTTGTCCAGGTCCTGGGTGTAGCTGATGAGGCGGGGATGCCGCAGCGTCGAGAAGCGCAGGGCGCGGTTGGCGGCGCGGACGAATTGGAGGCTGTTGTCGGGGAACGTCGCGGCCTCCTCGGCGTTGAAGCCAGCGACGATGAGATCGCAGTCAAGCGCTTCGGCGAAAGCTGCCGCGATGTTGACGAAGATGCCGTTACGATTGGGCACCCACACCGCGCCGGCGTACACCGCGGTCGCGCCTGTTTCCAGCTCGCGGCGGGATGGCTCCGGCACCGCCTGCTCGCTGCGCGTGAGCGCGGATTCGCTGATCCGCCTCAGCCACGGCAGGCGTACGACGCGGTGGCGCAAGCCCAGCCGCCTGCACATGGCGCGGGCGGCGGCGATTTCGCGCGATGCGGCGAGTTGGCCGTAGTCGAAGGTGAGGGCGCGCACGACCTGCGTTTCGTTGTGTGCGCGCTGGAGGTTAACCGCTGAATCGAGGCCAGCGGACAGCAGGACAATGCTGCGCGGGCATGCCATGGCGGGCTCACCGCTCTCGTGGCTCGCCATAGCTGGCGGCGGACCTGGCGCTTTCGTGGACGGTGACCCTGACCGGCCACACTTTGCGCTCGCCAAGGCCCGGCAACTCCGCCAGGGCGCCGGCGACGTGATGGAAGATGTGGCGCGCGATGTTCTCGGTAGTAGGGTTCTGCTGCTGGAAGGCAGGCACCTCATTCAGGTGCCGGTGGTCAAGCTCCTTGACCGCCGACTCGCAGATGCGCTTGACCTCGCGGAAATCGAGGAGCATGCCGCGCTCGTCAAGTTCCTGACCCGCGATGTGAATTATCACGCGATAGTTGTGGCCGTGCAGACGGGCGCAAGGGCCCTCGTAGTCCTTGAGGCAGTGGGCTGCGGAAAACTCGGTCTCGACGGTGAGCTCGTATACCGGCTCGACACCGCGCGCAGGCGCCGCGCTGACTTTCTCCTGCTGCACGGGCTTGAGCTTGCGCGTCCCTCCGAGCTGGCTCACAACCTCCTTGCGCACGCGCTCCAAGTCAACGTCCATCGAGCGCAGGACGCGCGCCGCCTGGCCTTCTCCTTCGCGGATCAGCCCCAGCAGGATGTGCTCGGTGTCGATATAGTTGGGAAGACCGAGACGCGGGTTGAGCTCGCTTGCCTCCTCCAGGGACAGCTCGAGCACGCGTTTGGCCTTGGGGCTCCAACTGACGGGGGCGTCGTCCGGGCCGCGCCGCTTACGCGGTCCCGCTTCGCGCGCAAGTTCGCTGCGCACCCGTCCCAGGCTGACCCCCAGCCGCTCCAGGACGCGGGCCGCTATGCCATCGCCCTCGCGCAGCAGGCCCAGCAGCACGTGCTCGGTGCCGACGGTATTGCCGCCGAGCTTGCGCGCCTCCTCTTGCGCGTACTGCACCACGCGCGTAGCAAGGCCGGTAAATCGCTGCCACACATTACCGTCGGACATACGCCTGTGCTCCTTGCATCGCGGCGCCGCGACAGCAGGCCCCCGACCTAGCGCCCGCTCCCCGCCAGGGGCAGCGGTTCCGGCCGCTGCCGGGCCCGCGCCACCAGCTCCGCCAGCGTGGTGCGCTCGAGAACTCCCGCCATCTCCTCCTGCGCCTGTGACCACATCTCTTGTACGACGCAGTTCTCGTGCGCGGGACAGCGCCCCGGCCCGCCAAGGCAACGGAACAGCACCAGCGGCCCCTCGAGCGCTTCGATTATTGCCCGCACCGTGATGTCCTCGGCAGGGACCGCCAACTCCACCCCGCCGCCGAATCCGCGCGTGGTGACGACCAGGCCGGCCTTGGCCAGATCGCGCATGATCTCGGGCATGAAGCCGGGCGGGATGCCCTGGCGGCCGGCTATCTCCTCGAAAGTGCTGCGCCCGCCGCGCAGCCCCAGGTCGAGCATGGCGCGAACGCCGTATTCGGCTTTTGCTGAAAGCTCCACCGCTACCTCCGATGATCCGCGCCGATCGCCCGTGGCGCCCTAGGCGGGCGCTTCGGCGTCGGGCGTGTCACACGCCTCGGCGTGGGCGTGCTTGGCGACCAGCTCCTCGTGCCCCTTGAGGTCGAGGCCCTTGCCACTGGTTTTCTTGAGGTAGTCGTCCACAGCCTTGTGCAGCGCCTCCTCGGCCAGCACCGAGCAGTGCATCTTAACCGGCGGCAGGCCGCCCAGCGCCTCCGCCACCGCCTTGTTAGTTATGGCCAGCGCTTCCTCGATGGTCTTGCCCTTGACCAGGTCGGTCGCCATGCTGCTGGTGGCGATAGCCGCGCCGCACCCGAAGGTCTTGAACTTGGCATCCACGATGCGCCCGTCCTTGACCTTGATGTACATGCGCATAATGTCGCCGCACACCGGGTTGCCGACATCCCCGATGCCATCGGCATCGGGCATCTCACCCACGTTGTGCGGGTTGGCGAAGTGCTCCATAACCTTCGTACTGTATTGCATAGCGATCTCCACGGCGCAAGCAGCGCCGAAAGGTGAGCATCTTACTCTAGTTAGTGTACTACCCCGTCTGTGTCCGGTCAACAGCTAACGTGCGACAAGATGTGACCGCGAGAAGCAGGGATGGCCGTTCGTGCGTAGGGGCGCAGCATGCTGCGCCCCTACAGTGACGTCCGCCATGGGAGGAGCAGCCACACAGTGAGCCAACCGCGCGCGGCGCCTACCCCATATCGCCGAAGTGGTATAGGACCAGCGCCGCGGCCACGAGCCCCGCGGTCTCCGACCGCAGAACGCGCTGGCCGAGCGACACCGGGCGCGCCCCCGCGGCGGCAAGATGCTCCACCTCCTCCGGCGCGAATCCGCCCTCGGGTCCGATTATCACGGCGGCGGATCGGGGCTTGCGGAGGGCCTCCAGCGCGGCGCGCAGAGGCGCGACTGCACCGTGGTGGGGCATCAGCGCGAGGTCGAAAGACGAGAGGCGCTCGACCATCCGCTCGGTGGGCATCGGTTCGCCAACCGGGACGAGCCATGCCCTTCCCGACTGCTCCACCGCGTGCAGGGCGATCTTGCGCCACCGCGCCAGCTTCATTCCCTCACCGCGGGCGGGCCGAGCAACCGTGCGCCGGGTGATGAGCGGCACCACCTCGGCGACACCGATTTCCACGCCCTTCTGCACCACCCGCTCCATGGCGTCGCCGCGGGGAATGGATTGGAAGAGGACGATCCTGACGCCCGGCTCGGGCGCGGGCCGCAGCTCACGCTCAACGCGGAGGGTTACCTGATCCCTGCCCGCCGCCTCGACCACCGCCTCGTATTCATGACCGCGGCCGTCGAACACGCGCAGCCTATCGCCGCGTGCCATGCGCAGGACACGGACGGCGCGGTGATGCTGCTCGCCATGGAGCACCAGTGCCTCGCCCTCGATGCTTTCAACCAGAAGCCGGCGCATCAGTCCCCAACTCCCACACCATGGTCAACCACTCCCCCTCCTGCCGCCGGTCGCGCACGGAGAACCTCTCGGCCTCGCCCGCGACCCGCACGGCGCCCTCGTGGGCGGTCGAGATGCCGGACGCAATGAAAACCCCGCCCGGCGCGAGGTGGCCGCGCACCTGCGGCGCGAGCGCGGCGACGTGGTGCGACGTCAGATTGGCAACGATGACATCGGCGCCGGGGCGCAGACACCGCAGCCCGTCGCCGCACACGACGGCGACGATGTTGTCCACCTGGTTCAGGCCCACGTTATGCGCGGCGATCCTGGCCGCCGACTCGTCGATTTCCACGCCGACTACCCGGCGAGCGCCGAGCTTAGCTGCGGCGATCGACAGTACGCCGCTGCCCGCGCCGATGTCAAACACCAGCTCGCCGCCGCGAATGCAGCGGCCCAACGCCGCCAGGCAGCCGCGGGTCGTCGCATGGTCGCCCGTCCCGAACGCCATGCCCGGGTCGAGCTCGACCACAGCTTCTTCACCGGGCCGGGCGGCGTAGTCCTTCCACGTTGGCTTGATCACTATGCGCGGCGGCACCCGGACGACGTCCAGGCCCGCTTTCCAGGCCTCTTCCCATTTCCGCGAGCGAACCCGGCGCACCGCCACCGTGGCCGATCCGACCTCCAGCCCGGCGGCGCTCAGGGCCGTAAGTCGCTCGTGAATCCGCTCCAGCGCCTTCGCGGTATGAGCCGCCGGCACATAGGTTACCAGCCCCACTTTAGCGCCTCGGGGCTGCTCCTCCACACCATGCGAGACGGAAAGCATGACGTCGGCCACGCCCGGCGCCGCCTCCAGCGCCACCTTCACCGTCACCTTGGCCCACAGCGGTTCTCGATCCCGCGCCGGCATAGCGTCCTCACTGCGGACGGCTGTCCTCGTCCAAAGGAAACAGGATGCGGATCGCCTGCACGTCCTGCAGGGCCGATCCCGCCCACTCGGGCAGGGGCGCATCGGGGCTCGCGCCGATGCCGAGGTGAGGCATCGCCTGCCAGCGCCCGTCCCGCTTGACTTCCACCAGGAACCGCCCCAGCAGGCGCACGTCCCAATCCTCCGCATACAGATCCGCGGCATCGTACTTGGGGCGCAGGTACTGGTAGAACAAGGGCACCACCCCCTCCCACGTGGGATCGCGCGAATCGAGGGGGCCCACCACCATCCACTGTGTTAGGAGACGCACGTAGGAGGTCTCGGGGCTCATCGCATGGCCCGCGGGTACGATCTGGAAGCCGCCGACCTCACCGATGAGTGAGGTGGAGACATCGATGACCCCCGGGTGATTGGCGCGTAAACGCCCGATGGAGGCGTAGAGGGTGCCGGGGAACCGGCCCACGCCCATGACCGGGCGCAGCACGGTGCCGATGGGCTTGCAGTAGCCATCGGGATACTCCAGGAAGATCTGCCCCTGAAAGCGATTCTCGAACACGATCTGCGACGGGTAGGGACCGGGGCGGCGGATCGAGATCACCACCACGTCGCCGAGCGCCGGGACGTAATCGGGCGTCAGCGGCTCCAGCTTACCGTCGCGCTCGATGAATACCGGGTTTCCCACCAGGGGGGAGTAATCGCCGCCGAAGATACACGTGCCGGCGGGGATGTCGGTGTAGATGCTGGCGTCAGGGCTGCGGGTCTCGAACGGCTCGCGCGAGCCGGGGGCGAACTCAACCGGCAGCAGGGAGAAATCCATGCCGCGGTCGAGCTTTTCGTTCTGGCCGACCTTGACGTGCAGCGCGTTGACCGCGGTGGCGACGACCGTGCCCGGGCGGCCCCACGCGCTGGCGGTGAACGAATTGCGGTCTATCTTCGTCGTATAGCGTAGAACCGAACCTACGGGTCGCCACCCACCGTTGGCGGTAACCGCGATGACCCCGCCGGGGCGGTTCTCGATGCGAATCCTGCCGATCTCGGTCAGCGGAGCGGTGTTCTCGGCGAGCACCTCGGGGGACGGCCCCGGGTTCACGGGAGGCGCGATGTAGGCCGCTCGCGCGGGAATGCAGGGCGCCGCAAGCGCAATCAGGCAGACCCACAGCATGAGGCCGTCGTGACATCGAGGACGGCGGAGCGCTTTGCAGCCACGGCGGAAGCTGCTATAATTACCTGGGATGAGTCTGGGATAGGTGTTTGGCAACATGGGCGCTCCCCGCGATATCATGACCTGTGGCTGCGGCCACCACATCGGTCCCCGTGAGATCCTGCAGACCAGTCTGTATCTGAGCCTGTTGGGGCCCAGTTTCGTGTACGTTCGCTTTCGCTGCGGGCGCTGCAAGCGGGTGGGTGAGCAGCTCGTGCGCGAGGAGAAGTGGAATCGCGCGATGCTGCGCCACGAGAGCGCTGCCCTCTCGGCACAGGACCGGCACAAGTTCGAGGCGCTCGGGCCCATCACCCCGGCCGAGAAGATTGACTTCCACTACGCCCTCGAGAAGCTGGATTCGCTTTCCGCGCCCCAGCGCGGGAAGCGCTAGCGCGCCCGGTTTTCAGCTTGCCGCTGCTGCCACACCTCGCATTGCGCTCTCTGGCCGGCCCCGCTGGAAAGACTCAGCGGCCCACTACCAGCCGATCTCCCAGCAGCGCCGGCAGCCCCGCCTTGTCCATCTTCTCCTGCACGCGCGCAACCGGGTACTCCACGCGCATCACCTTCACGCTGCGCCTCGTCGTGTCGCAGATCCCGAAGCTCGCCAGCGGGTTGCCGTCACGCGGCTGCCCGACGCTGCCGCAGTTGATGACGTAGGTCATCCCCCGGTCGAACTTGATTTGCCCGCCCTGTGCCAGCGAGCGCCGCTCGATGTGGGCCGCGCCATGGGCGTGGGCGTAGTACTCCGCGATGTGGGTGTGTCCGATCAAGCACACCGGCGTGATCATCTCCGCGAACACGCCCCGCGCGTCGCCTTCCGAGGTCACGTAGTCCATCGGCTGCGGCAGGGAGCCATGGACGAGCGTGAGTGAGTTCTCCATGTCCATCAGCCGCAGCGAGAGCAGGTACCCCCGGCTCGCCGGGGTGAGCCGCTCCTGCGTCCACACGATGGCCTCGCGCGCATACCAGTTGAACCAGTTGATGTCGTACTTGCCGACGCACGCGAGGTCATGGTTGCCGACAACACACTTCAGGCTCGGCAGCGCCTTCACCACCTCGATACATTCGTTGGGATCCGGGCCGTAGCCGACGATGTCGCCGAGACAGATGTGGGCGTCAACGTCCCGCAGGCGGCCGAGCACCGCCTCCAGCGCTTCGAGGTTGGCGTGGATGTCGGAGATTATGCCGTAGCGCATGGGCCGACTTCGCTGAAGCCCGTGGCGCACCAGCGCCGGCCGCCCGCCGGGCGGCCGGGGCGCACGCCAAAGGGCGATGTGCATGATTTCCGCGCGCTAACTCGGCTATCCTGCGTGGGCATCACGGACATATCGGCTCGTTCAGGGCGGCCGCAGGAGGCCATGCGTCGTCGGTGGCGAACATATTATTGCTCCGTCAACTGTGATTTGGTATGAAACCGCGGATGAACGCAGATGGACGCAGATTGGAATCGGTCGCGCGCTCAGCGCTGCTGCTCGCCGCGCTGGCGTGCGCCCTGTCGCGGAGCCCGGACGGCGCCGCGGATTCCCCACGAGTGGACATTGCCGCGGCCTCGGCGCGCCAGGGCGACTGCGTCTTCGTCTTCGTGCGCCCGGATGCGCCGCCCACCGCCGGGGAATGCCGCTGGGAGGGCGAGACCTATTCGCTCTTCCCGGCGGGCGACGGCTACCGCGCGATACTGCCGGTGGCGCCCGACGCGCCGGTCGGGCCGCGCGAACTGGTAGTCGTGCTGCGGGACCAGGTGGGCGAGGTGATTCGGGCGACGCGCACCGTGAAGGTCGTCAAGCGCGATTTCGGCGTGCAGAAGCTGCGCATGAGCAAGTCCACCGCCCGGCTGTACACCGACCGGGACGCCGAGCGGGAGCGGGAACTGATACACGGCGCCCTGGCGCGCGTCAGCGCGGAGCAGCTTTGGCGAGGCCCGTTTGCGTGGCCCTGCAAGGGGCGGGTAAGCACCGGCTTCGGGCTCGCGCGCTCCGTTAACGGCGAAATCGAGTATCGCCACAGAGGGCTGGATATCGCCGCGGCCGCGGGCGCCCCCGTGGTTGCCGCCGCGGCGGGAGTCGTGTCCCTCGTGGCCGACGACTTCAAGCTCCACGGCAAGACCATAGCCCTCGACCACGGTCAGGGCGTCTCAACGCTGTACCTGCATCTGTCGAAGATCCACGTCAAGCAGGGCCAGCGCGTGGTGCCCGGCGAGCGCATCGGCGCGGTCGGCGCCACCGGCGCGGCCACGGGACCGCACCTGCATTGGGCGGTTTATGTCCACGACCACGCGGTGGAGCCGCACTTCTGGCTCGACCTGCCGGCGGAGTGCCGTTGAGGGTTTCCCGCGACCTCCCCGAGAGGTTGCGCCCATGGTGGCCGCCTCAGCGCCGACGCTTCCGCGACAACAACAGGAGACTCTTTAGCCTTCTCTACTCTGCAGTCGAATCCCCGGTCTCTCGCGAGGGCAGATCCTCAACAGCGGCATGACGGCGGGCCTCAGATTGACGCCTACGTGTTTCCGCCGCCTTCGCGCCTGCCTGTCGCCGCCGCTCTTGCACATTCTCCGGCGACAACTGTGCGCGGGGTTCGTTGTCGGCCACGCCGGCCGCGGGTTTTCGTTGAGGCTTTCGATCTCCTTCCTCGCCCGGCGCCTGCATCACCGCCTCGTAGAGATCTCCGCGAATAACACCGCGGGCAAGGGCTTCGCGGAGATCGCGGATCTCCACCCGTTTTCCTGGATTCTCACGATGAAGGGCCCTACGCACAGCGGCGAGTACGTCTTCCGAGAGCAGCAGCCGGCCCAGTCGTTCGGGACGAAAACATTGGCTTTGAACCCAGCGCTCCTGAAGCGCACCACGACGACTCGCTTCCTTCGTGAGCAGGTACAGATGGTCAACGTGTTCGCTCGCCGGCTGGTTGGGGTCCAGAAGCCGTACCTCGAAAAACTCCTCTGGCTCCTGTCCGCTTGCGACACGGTGGCACTGCCACACATCCGCCGTGGTGAGCACCGCCCACTCGAGATTGTGTTGCCGAGAATAGCTCACGACCTGGAACAGGTCCTTTTCACGCAGTTTCGCGCCCAGCGGCTTCACCTCGACGAAGAAGTGGATGGCGTCATCAACCTTCACCGCCCAATCTGCCCAGCGGCCCCTGACTGCGTATTGCCCGGTGATCTCTCGAAATCGGTCGTAGCCCAAGAGATCCACCAACATGGACTGCACGATGGTCGAGGTATCCTCCTCGCTGATCCCGCGTTGGGACGCCTGCTGTAGCACCTCGACGTACTTCGGCAACCACTTTCGAATTCTATCCTTGGCTCTCACCTCATACCTCGGTGGCATCTGATCCCCTCCTTTAGCCTTTGTCCCGAACCAAGTGTGGAATACTCCGCAGCACTACTCGCAACGGAAGATTCCCGCCATCAGCGGCGGTTCTTCGCCTGCGCCCGAGTTGCCTATTGCGTGCATCTGTTCGGCACTCCCGCCTTCACTCCTGCCGCGGGGCGTGCTGTGCTGCTGAGCGCTTATTGAATCTCGCATATTATGTTGACCGTCTCGGTCCGATCGGGTTTGGCCGGCATCTTTCGGGCCAAACCCAGGTAGGGGCCGGGCTCTGCCCCGGCCCGTTCACGGGACGATCAGGAGATCGTCCCCTACGTTCGGGGCGTCAACCCCGGCCGCCTCGTGATGAGCTGTCAATGTATTTTGCGAGATTCAATAGGGGTGTGAGCGGAGAGTGGGGATCAATCACCAAGTCTGTAGGGGCGGCCCTGCGTGGCCGCCCAATCACAGCCGAGGGAGGCTGTGCCACATCCCCAGGCGCGCGGCATGGCGCTCCACTGAATTCGGTCACACCCGCGCTTGGATGCACACGGCACAGAACCACGTAGGGGCACGGCATGCCGTGCCCCTACACTCCGCAATCCGCGTTGTTCCGCGTTCATCCGCGGCGAACTTCTGCCTTAGAAGTCGTAGTCGTGCTCGCCGCCGCCGGGAGGCCCGGCCGGGGCCTTGTGCTTCTCGGGCTTCTCGGCCACCAGCGCCTCGGTGGTGAGCAGCATGGCGGCGATGCTCGCCGCGTTCTCGAGGGCGGTGCGCGTGACCTTCACGGGGTCAACGATGCCCGCCTTGACCAGGTCAACGTAGTCCTCGGTGATGGCGTCGAAGCCGATGCCGTCCTTGAGGCCCTTGACCTTCTGCACCACCACCGACCCCTCCATGCCCGCGTTGGAGGCGATGGCGCGCAGCGGCTCCTCGAGGGCGCGGCGGACGATGGCGATGCCGGCCTTCTCGTCGTTGTCCTTGGCCTTGAGCTTCTCCAGCGCGGGCGCGATGTTGACCAGGGTGGTGCCGCCGCCGGCAACCAGGCCCTCCTCGACCGCGGCGCGAGTGGCGCTGAGGGCGTCCTCGAAGCGGTGCTTCTTCTCCTTGAGCTCAGTCTCGGTGGCGGCGCCGACCTTGATCACGGCGACCCCGCCGGCGAGCTTCGCCAGGCGCTCCTGGA
>Ga0315291_10001810_pt1 | contig 28319 bp, 21 predicted proteins | sample YL17G12_20_MG_FD_203070 | JGI IMG/M metagenome (GOLD analysis project Ga0315291, IMG submission 203070) | Sediment microbial communities from Yellowstone Lake, YNP, Wyoming, USA - YL17G12_20 | ecosystem: Environmental > Aquatic > Freshwater > Lake > Sediment | place: USA: Wyoming | collected...
GCTGCGCCCAAGCCGTCCAGCACCAGTCGTCGCCGCACGTTCTCCACGCTGCGCGGGTGGCAGCAGAACGCCTCGGCAATCTGTTGGTCCGGCCACGCCGGGCCGTTCACATCGGCCGCCAACAGGATATTGGCATGTTTGATCTTGTAGGCTGCGGCCTTACCTTTCTTGACCATCGCTTCCAGTTCTGTGCGTTCTTCGGCTGTGAGCCGAATGATGTACTTCTTCTGCAACAGAGTTCTCCGTCAAATTATCTGTGATCCAACGAAGACATCGGTATACACGCACAGATCCCCAAAGTCAACTGTCATGCACTACTAGTACCTACTTCCTGGGTGTCGCCAATCTCGATGCATTTGCCGACCAGGGCAATTTCATTTTCGGCACCGCGGAAACCAACGGGCATCACGCAATCGTAACATACCGGCGATTCACCGCCGACTTCAACGATGACACCCCGAACCGCAAACGGCTGGTGGACCGGCTGCTCAAACAATCGTTTTCTTCCATTGGATTCATGATGGGCGTGCCGAGGTGCTCCATGCCAACTTGCGCGCGGGCCTATCCTCACAGCGTGTCGGAGCACGACGCGAAATCGACTAATCTGTGCGATGTATGCCGGCTTGGCTTTGAGCGAGCTCTTGGGGTCAGGCTGCAAGGGGATGAAGGACCAAGGCGAACGCCACCATGATGACGTTGTCGAGGGCTTATCTAAGCGGTCATAAGCAATGTCTTACGGAGAGAATGGGCGGAACGTCTTACTTGTTTTTCAAGCCGGAGGGGCATCCTGTGAACAGCGGGCGGATGCAGAAGTCGCATCAGATGACGGGAGGCTGGAATGCGTAAGTCATTGAGCGGGGCGATGCTGCTGCTCGCGTTGTTGTCGGTGGGAGTAGCTCACGCGGCACAGGATGGGGCTGGCACTTTGTCCGACGCGGTCTCCTGGCTGGAGAAGGAGTCGCATCGAATCATCCGGGCCTCCCGGCGGACGATGAAGGATGGGACTACGGCCTTTCCACCCCAGGTGGGCATCGGCTATGAGGCGTTCTGGCTGCGGGACTACGTCTATACTCTCGAAGGCTCCATCGACGCGTACTCGGAAAAAGAGCTGAGCGACGCGTGCTGGCTTTTTGTCCGGAGTCTGCGTGCGGATGGGGCGGGTGTCGATTGTGTGGGATTTGATGGCACCCCTATCTACATGCCGGGCTATGGAACGATGGGCAAGAACCCCGTGGCGGACGGCTCGCAATTCACCGTGGCCGTCGTGTGGCATACCTATCAAAGAACGAAGGACGCTCGACTGCTCCAGGAAAGCGTGGAGCCGCTCATCAAGGCCATGGACGCCGTACCGCGCAATCCTGCTAACGGTCTTGTCCACGTCAAGCCGGGGCAGGAATGGGATCGGTGTCCCTACGGTTTCACGGACACGGTCCGCAAGCAGGGGGATGTCCTGTTCTGCTCGCTTCTGTATGTCCAGGCGAGCCGGCAACTCTTGGATTTGCTGAATTGTGCCGGACGCCCGACCGAAGCGGGAAATTGGAGGAAAGAGGGAGAACGTGTGGCAGCGAGCATTCGCACGGTATTTTGGGATTCCGATGTCGGGTTGTTCCGCGCTGCCACCGTCTGCTGCCGAGAACACGATATTTGGGGTTCGGCGTTTGCGGTTTATTTGAGAGTCGCTGACGGAGAACAGTCAAAAGCCATTGCGACCTATTTCAAGAAGAACTACTCGCACATCGTGCAGAATGGTCAAATACGCCATTTACCCGGAGGCGTGTATTGGGAGAACGGTTGCCCGCGTGACACCTATCAAAACGGCGGCTACTGGGCCGCGCCGACCGGATGGTTCGTTTACACGCTCGATCTCGCCGACTCCGCACTTGCAGATCGTACCGTCATGGACATGGTCAAAGACTTTCAAGCCGGAGGCGCCTGCGAATGGATTTTCCACGGCGAGCACAAGCTTCCCAATTATCTGGCCAGTGCCTCACTCCCTCTCGCCGGTATCCACGCCATGATCGAGCGCAGGAACAGCCGTTGAAAGAGCATTTCAACAACTATGAAGCATTCGGGGCGAGGCCGATGATGGTTGCGAAGGAGAGTCTTTGCGTGATGATTTCGGCGGCGAGGTTGGTCCATTGGGGGCAGGCGTCGAGGACGACGCTGTCGGTGCTGACGACGATGGTGTCCATCTTGCGTAGCTCGGCATCGGGGCTGATGGTGAGGCGGATTTCCCAGGGCCAGTTGTTCTCGCGGGCGAGTTGGGCGATCAAGGTTTTAAGCCGGCCACTATTGGAGACCGGGCTGTCCAGGAGCCAGAGGGCTTGCGCGACGCGGATTCCCATCAGGAATTCGCCGATAAGCTTGACGGCGGGGATGGTCTCTTCGACCTTGCGGTAGGTGCCGTGGATGCTGGCGAGGTCGCGGAAGCAGCCGTCGCGGCCCCGGAAGATCAGGCCGCCGCTCAGGGCCGCCTCGGTTGTGATCAACAGATTGTAGCCGTCGATAGCGATGGGTCGGCCGGCCAGGGCCTCAACAGGCACAAGGTGCTGGAGCCGGCGCTGCAGTTGCTGGTCGGAGCAGGAGTTTCGCATCACGGCCAGCCGCTGGCGCTGCGTCAGCGAGAACCGGTCGCCCACGAGTTTCAGGGCGCTCGCGCCTGCGTAGCCTTTGGTCAGGAGCATGGAGAAATCGGCCACCGCCTCGCGCAGGCGGGGGAGCATCTCGGGCGCGAACAACATCGCATCATCGGGATGCGGCCCTCTATGGATTCGCGTATCGGGCATTTATTATTTACTATTTATGATTTACGATTTACTATTGGGTGCTTGCCCTATGATCGACGAAACATCCGTACCATCGTAAATAGTAAATTGTAAATAGTAAATCGAAATGCCCAGTCATAACCTGGCACACATACAGATTGACGACCTGGAGATCCTCGGCTATTCGATTGCCGGCGAGGAGACGGTGGTGGCCCTGCCGCAGCTCGACGTCTGCTTCGATATCGGCAAGGCCCCGGATCAGGTCATCTCGATCAATTACGTTCTGATCACGCACGGGCACATGGACCACTCGGCGGGTTTTGCCTACTACCTTTCCCAGCGGAATTTCAGCGGCATGTCCGCGGGCACGGTTGTCGCGCCGATGAACCTGATTGCGCCGATGCGCGAGATCGTCGCCGCCTGGGGCCAGCTCGATGGCAACCGCATTCCGGCCAACTTTGTGGGCGTCCGGCCGGGCGATGAGGTGCAGATCAAGCCGAACCTTTTTGCCCGCGTCTTTCCGGTGAAGCACAGCCCGGGCGCGGTGGGTTACTGCGTCCTCGAAAAACGCAAGAAGCTCAAGCCCGAGTACCTCGAATTGACCGGCCCGCAGATCGTAGAGTTGAAGAAGCAGGGCATCGAGATCGATTATCCGCTGGAGGTCCCCATCGTCAGTTATCTGGGCGACACGCAGTATGTGGACTTCTGCCAGCTCGACTACATCGCCAACAGCAAAATCCTGATTGCCGAGTGTACGTTTTACGAGGAGGAGCACGCCGGCCGGGCCGAGGCGGGCCGGCACATGCATGTCACGGAGCTCGCGCATCTGCTCTCATGTATGAAGAATGAGCACGTCATCATCACGCACACCACCCAGCGCACGCCCATGCAGGAGGTCCGCCGGGTCCTCGAAGAGGCGCTGCCCCCCGAGATCTATGCAAAGACCATCCTCCTCATGGACCGCCGTGGGCGGCGTCGCTGAGCTCCCACATAACCTGTAGGCTTTCTGCGTGGCCCGGAGGACAACCGCCTCTATTGGACTTCGGTTTGCCCTCTGCTGTATCGCGCAAAGACGGCGAGGGCTACAGCGAAGAGGAACATCATCATCACATACCACGCTATTGAGGCCGTCGGCTGGGCGATTTGGTGGTACGCCTCCATCGTCGGGACTGCTCGTTGCCATAGGTGCTGATTGGCGAAATTCACGGTCCAGCATAATAGAGTATTGGCGCCGGCGGCAAATACACCCACACAAATCGGGGTGGCTACTCTCCTTGCCATGACGCGAGAGTGCCAGTGCGAGGCGAGATATCGCAGCATGAGGAAGCCAACGAGGGCGAAGCTAGCTAGGGCCACAACGAGCTTGAACAAGGTGAGGAGCACACTCCGCAGGCCTACTGTGTAAGCGAGATACGCGGATACCGTTGTCAGGTGCTCGCCGAGCGGCCACACGACAAACCAGCTCAGCATGCCCAGAATCATCCAGTACAACCGCTGCGCAAGATGCCGGTGGGGGTTCACCTTGGCGAACTCCTGCTCGAGCGTCGCGGTATCGCCGAGCCGATGCCGCCCGACGAGAAACGCCTCCTCCTCGGAGAGGCCCGAGGTCTTCAAGTGCTGCATCTCCTCCCGGAGGTGGCTCTCCAGTTCCTTGACGTCCGAATGGCCCAGCAATTCCGAGCCATCCAGATCGGCACGCCACTGCTCGATGCGTTTCTCTAAGTCAGACATGGTTTCGCCTCCCATAACTGTTGCAGGGTGTTGTGCACGAGCATCCACTGGCTCCGGTGCTCGGCCAGGGCCTTGGTACCTTCTTTCTTCAGCCGATAGTACTTCCGCTGGCGGCCGGTCTCACCAGTGTCAAGGTAGGACTCGACAAGAGCCTGCTTCTGGAGCCGGTGCAGGACCGGGTAGAGCATGCCGTCGGTCCACTCCATCTTCCCTCCCGACAAGTCCCGTACGCGTTTGATGATGGCATAGCCGTAGCTATCCCCCTCCGCGAGGATAGACAAAATCAGCGGCGTGGCGGAAGCCGCAATCAGATCTTTGGAAACCGGCATTCTCTGTACTCCATCATATGACCACCTAATACTTCGATGCATAGTACCTCTATGTATAGGGTCCGTCAAGAGATTTCGGGAAAATCTTTTGATTTTTTTCGCAGCGTTACAGCGGCGGGCGGGACCAGGTCAGGCAGGCGTCCACGAGCTCATCGATGGCGGCGGTGCCGGCGCACATGACTTTGTCGGCGCCGCCCCAGTAGAGCTTGAGCGTGCCGTCATCTTCGGGGACGGCCCCGCAGGTGAAGACGACGTTGTGAACGTAGCCGACGACTTCCCAGGGGTCTTCCGGCTGCAGGATCCAGCGGTCGCAGACGGCGAGGACCTGGGCGGGGTCGTTGAGCTGGTGCAGGGCGACGCCGAGGCGATAGACAGCGCCGTCCATCGTGGGAAAGACGCCGTGATAGATGCTCAGCCAGCCTTTGGGGGTCTTGATTGGCGGGGCACCGGGGCCGATCTTCATCTCGTCCCAGTGGTACTGCACGGGCTTCATCACCACCTTTGAATCGCCCCAATGCACCAGGTCCGGCGAATAGGTGATCCAGATCGACCAGGGACTGATCTCGGAATGAGGCCGGTCGAGGCGGACGTATCGGTCGTCGATCCTTTCCGGGAAAATCACGGTGTTGCGATAATCAGCCTGCGTGATGAGCGAGATGCGTTCGAGGGACTCAAAGTCGCGGGTCCTCGCCAGGGCGATGCGCACACCGTGGCGAGAATAGGCGCTGTAGGTGATATAGTACGCGCCTTCGAGGAACGTGATGCGCGGGTCCTCGACGCCGTACTCCTCATACAGGGAGAAGGGCGGCTCCTTGCCCGGCGTCAGGAAGGGCTGCGGGCGGGGCTGGAAGTGGAACCCATCATCGCTCTCAGCCAGACCGATGATAGACCGGCCGGTGTCCAGATGGGAGCGAAAGAGCATGATATATCGGCCGTTGTACTTCGTGACCCCGGCGTTGTGGACCGTCTCGACGGGATAAGGAATATCCTCCGGCGTCAGGATCGGATTGCCTTCATATCGCGTGACAAATCTCTTTTTCATGGCGGAACCCTGCCAGTTTTGCACGGACAGACACGGACTCCCACGGACTGTCACGGACATGTTTCGGGGGCCCAGGTTCGTGCCGGTCCGTGCTCGTCCGTATTTGTCGGTGTCCGTCCGGAGCGTCCCTTTGCCGCTTCGCGACGGAAGATTTCTTCGTAGACCCTCTCGTATCGTTCGGCCATGCGGGCGATGGAGAAGTTCTCCTCCACGTGCCGGCGGCAGTTCCGGCGGTCTATCCTATCTACTTTGCCAACCGCCTCGACGGCGTCATCAATCGTGCGGACGAGAAAGCCGGTTTCTTTGTCCTTGACGACCTCCCGGCAGGAGCCGAGGTCCATGGCAATGACCGGCACGCCGGCGGCCATCGATTCGGCCATCACCAGGCCGAAGCGTTCCGGGATCGTGTTCAGATGGAGCGTGACATACGCCTGCCTGAATAATTCATCACGCTGGATGGGATCGGCGGGGCCGACGTATTGAATAGAAGACTCGTTCAGGTGAGGCCTGATGAAGTTGTCAAAATACTGCTGGTCCTGGATAATTCCGGAGATAATGAGGTCCCGGCCGCTTCGTTTGGCGACCTCGATGGCCCAATGTGGTCCCTTGTCCGGATGGATTCGCCCGAGGAACAGAAGCTTATCGCCAGGCTGCTCCCGAAACGTCAGGTTCGACAGGTCGATGCCATTGTAGACCGTCGCCACATACGGCAGCTCCGGGTCCCTGTCGGAATCGCTGATGGAGACGTAATAGGTATCCTTATAGTTGCGGTAAACGCGGAGGATGTCGGGATGGGAGAAGCCGTGGATGGTCGTGAGCATCGGCGTCTTAATGAACGGCAGGTACGTCAGGGGCAGGTAGTCGAAATTGTTGTGAATCAGGTCGAACTCGCCGGCGCGCTCGAGAGTCTTCGAGATGTGCAGGCACATCGAAACGAGGCCGATCTGCGACCTGTCCTCCTCATACCCCCGCTCGATAAAGCCGACCAGCCGGGCCTTGGTGACGGAGTCCTTGGTGGCAAAGAGCGTGACGTTCTTCCAGCCCCGGGCGACCAGGCCTTCCGTGATGTTGCTGGCGACGGTCTCCCAGGCCCCGTAGGCGCGCGGCGGCGTGCGCCATGCCACCGGCGAAAGAATAGCGATGCGCTTGTCCTGGATGTCCATGCTCGATATCTACCATTCTGACGGTCTCCCAGGCAATCGCTGCGCCATCATCAATTCTTAGGTCTCTTCGTCCGGAGACTTGAAATCTCGCCCTATGGGTGACAGAATATGCCTATTCGAGGTCCGAAACGGTGGGGAGTCGGCATGAGTGATGTCACGCGCATTCTGAATGCCATTGAACGGGGAGACGCCAAAGCTACGGACGAACTCTTGCCCCTGGTCTATGAGGAACTCCGCGTTCTTGCCGCCCAGAAATTGTCGCACGAACCACCAGGGCAGACACTCCAGGCAACCGCGCTGGTGCACGAGGCGTACCTGCGGCTGGTGGGAGATGAACCCCAAGGCTGGAATAGCCGGGGCCACTTTTTCGCGGCGGCCGCTGAAGCTATGCGTCGAATCCTCATCGACAACGCGCGTCGCAAGAGGAGCGATAAATGGGGGGGCGGGCGGAATAGGATCGATCTCGAAGGGGTAGAGCCTGTCGGCTCGACCTGCCCGGACCCTGACAGCCTTATCGCGCTGGACGAAGCCCTCCGGCGATTGTCCCAAATCGACACTGCCAAGGCGGAGGTCGTCAAGCTCCGCTATTTTGCCGGACTAACCATCGAGCAGACGGCGGCCAGCCTGGGCATCTCGCCAGCGACGGCCAAACGCCTGTGGACATACGCCCGCGCATGGCTCATTCGGGAAATGGGCGGCCTCCAGTAGAGGTAGGGACCTGCCGCACATTCTTTTTTCATTTTCCGAGAATTTGTGAGCCAATGCGGACGCACATTTCGCACTGTCAATTGAAATCGGAGTGGTTCGCCCATGCATCGCAACGAAGAGATAGTTTTCGAGGCTGCCCTACGGTACCGGGACCCTGAAGAGCGGCATGCTTATGTAGTCAGGGCCTGTGGGACGGACACCAAGTTACAAGCCGATGTGGAGTCGCTTTTACAGGCACACGATTCGCAGTCTCTGCTTGATGAGCCGGTGCTTGAATACGATCCCGTGTATGGCGCTCCCACGCTCGTCGAAGGCGCGGGAACGGTTATCGGGCGGTACAAGTTGCTGGAGAAGATCGGCGAGGGGGGTATGGCGGTGGTCTATATGGCCGAGCAGCAGGAGCCCATCCGCCGCAAGGTGGCCCTCAAGATCATCAAACTGGGCATGGATACCCGGCAGGTGATTGCCCGATTCGAGGCTGAGCGGCAGGCTTTGGCCCTGATGGATCATCCGAATATCGCCAAGGTCCTTGATGCCGGGGCCACGGAGACCGGGCGGCCCTACTTCGTCATGGAGCTGGTGACCGGCGTCTCTATCACCGAATACTGCGATAAGAACAACCTGAGCACCAAGGACCGGCTGGCCTTGTTTCTCCAGGTCTGCAACGCCGTACAGCATGCACATCAGAAGGGCATTATTCACCGGGATATCAAGCCCTCCAATGTCATGGTCACGCACCATGACGGCAAGCCCGTTCCAAAGGTGATCGACTTCGGCATCGCCAAAGCCACGAACCAGCGATTGACCGAAAAGACGCTCTTCACCCGTTACGCCCACATCATCGGCACCCCCGCTTACATGAGCCCGGAGCAGGCGGAACTCAGTGATCTGGATATCGATACCCGCACTGACATCTACTCCCTCGGCGTCCTGCTCTACGAACTGCTGACCGGGACCACGCCCTTCAGTGAAGAAGAACTCCGCAAGGCCGGCTATATTGAGATGCAACGGGTCATCCGCGAAGAAGAGCCCGCCAAGCCCTCCACCAAACTCACTACGCTGGGTGACATTCTGACGGAGGTGGCGAAGCACCGCAACGCCACCCCTGACTTGCTCAGGAGAGCGGTTCAGGGCGATCTGGACTGGATTGTCATGAAGTCGTTGGAGAAGGACCGCGCCCGGCGGTATGAAACAGCGAACGGCCTGGCCGAGGACATCCGGCGGCATCTCGAACATGAGCCGGTCATGGCGCGAGGCCCCAGCACCACGTATCGCCTACAGAAATTCCTCTGCAGGCACCGCTCCCATGCCGTCGCTACTCTGGCGTTCGGAGTCCTGATTACCGTCGTGGTAGTCGTTCTTTCCATCTGGAATCGCGACCGCCTCCAACTCGCGGAGGCCGAAGGCTTCAGGCATCGGGGCATCCTGTCCCAGGCCCGCGAGCAGTATGCCAGAGCCGACCGCGAAGCTGCTCTTGAGACGATTAAGCCCATCCTCCACAGCGAGCACGTGGGACCCGACGCCCAACTCCTGCATGCCGGTATCCTCGTCGACAACCGACGTTCCGATGAGGCGGTGGCCATGCTCGGCAATCTGCTGAATGGCCGGCCCGAGATTGCCGGGGCGGCCCATTCGCTTCTGGCCCGTATCCTTTGGGAGGGTGAATCGCCGGATGCCGAGAGGCTTAAGGAGATCGAGGAGCACCGCAAAAATGCTGAGACATTGCTTCCGGAGACGGCTGAGGCCTATTTCCTGCGAGCCATGACCGCCATGACAGTCAAGGAGCAGCTTGCCTCGCTCGACAAGGCCCTGCAATTTGACCCCGCCCACTACGAGTCTCGGCGCTCACGGGCCTTCACGTACTATGCATCCCGGAAGTACGACCGGCTACGCGATGATGCGCTGGGAATGGTGATCTTGCGACCCCGCGACCCACTGGGCTATTCGCTGTCTGCGACGGGATGCCGGGAATTGGGCCGCTATGGAGAGGCAATCGCCAGTTATGACATCGCGCTGGCCTTCACGCCTCAGGATAGCGCGGAGCATGCCGATCTATCGGTCCAACGCAGCGAGACACTCCTGCGGATGGGCGATTACGAGGGTGTCATTGTCGAGGCCGAGGCGTACATGTCCCAGGTAGGGGCGAAAAATCTTTCGCCCCTACAATACCACATCTTCTGTGCTCTGACGGCTCTCGGCGACTATGACAAAGCCACCGCTCTATTCCGCCAGATCATCGCTCCCGGCCATGAAGCTCGCCAGAAGCTCCGGGACTGGTGCGTGAAATACGTGTTTGACACCCTGGCGGCTGGGCGGTCGTGGCATCCGGCGGACCGCGAGCCAGCGGGTGCGGCTTTTCTGCCGCTGGTGGAGGCGGAGGAGACCTATCGCAGTCTCTCCGCCAAGGCGAAACGCGTGATCAGCGATGGGTTCACCGCCCATTGGTCACCGGATGGGAAGAAGCTGGCCTATAGCCTGGGGTTCGTCGGCTATAGTGGCGTGGCGATCTTCGACCCGGCCACAAAGGAGACCGAGCTTCTCATCGTCCCTGGCAAGGACCCCGTATGGTCACCCGATGGCCAGCACATTGCCTTCGTGCGAGATTGCCAGATTCTTCGCCCCTCCGAGCTCGCGACCGCCGAACGCGAGTATCAACAGCGCGTACTGGCGGACGAAGAAGTGTGGATTATGAAATCGGATGGCACGGAACCAAGGCGTTTGGCCCGTGGGGGCTGGCCGTCCTGGAGTCAGGACTCGAAGCGCCTCTACTATCAATCCCGCATCGATAAGGTCCTTTTCTCGATTGCCGTCGAAGATGCAAATACTCGTCCCATCCCGATCCTGGCATGTTCGAATAACTTCCCGTCGATGTCGCCCGATGAGAAGTATGTGGCCTACATGGAAGGCGCATCGCTGAAGATCAAAGACCTGGCTTCGCAGACCCTGGTTACTGAGTGGCCGGTGCCATTCGCGGCATGGGGTGGCGCCGACTGGTCGGCCACAGGCCGCGAGCTATGTTTGGGCAGTGACACCTCTAAGCCGGAAGGCGCGGGACTGTGGATGTACGCTTTCGATAGGCCGCAGCCGGCCCAGGTCCTCGGCGGCCCGATAGTCAATGCCTCGTGGTCCCCCAGAGCCGCGAGCTTGATCTTCTGTCTCGGCGCGCCGTACTACGAAGTCTGGGCTGCCCCTCTTGACCCCGAAGTCTCGGCCGTCGAAGCCCTTGGGCCCGGTCGAACATTCGAGGAGCACCGTCAGGAAATGTTGCGCCTTTGCACCCGCAGGATCGAGGCTGATCCGATGGATGCATATCCCTATTTCGAACGCGCGCGGTATTACGATTACCTCCACGACCGGGAGAAGGCAAATGCCGACATGAGGCGATGGTCACTCATCCAGAGCGAACGAGCGCTTTGGGATTCGTGGTTCGGCAAGACATGGGGCTTACAGCATGTCATCGAGATGCCATTCGATTGTCAAATCGTCTTCTCTGCAGAGAGACCTGTAAATGAGATTCCAGTCATGTCTGTTGCCTTTGGGCAGAAGGGAAGGTGGGAAATGAAGCTGTTTGAGATCCCAATCGTCGTAGCATCAGTATCTGGGCTCGGTCTCCTCTCTGGTTTCAACACGTCGCCGGCGTACGGCGACTTCACGTTCGGCAACCTGAAGAATATGGGCCCGGTGATTAACACCTCGGTCCAAGAGATGCCCTTATGGGTATCGGCTGATGGTCTATCACTTTGTCTCCAGCAAACACCCAACAACGTGAGCGAACTTCCTGAGATCCTTGTGGCCACGCGACCAACTGAAGACGATTCCTGGGGGACTCTTGTGAGTCTCGGCCTGTGGGGTGACCCTCCCTCTACTTTCAAAACTATGGGAGTTGTGCCGGCATTCACGACTGGTGACGGCCTAGAGACGTACTTCTCGGATAACCGGGCCGGTGGGTATGGCAGTTTTGACCTCTGGATGATGAAGCGGGACAGGATAGGCGGTGATTGGTGTCAGCCGGTGAATCTCGGACCCGTGGTCAATAGTTCGGCTGGAGCGGTATCACCGACGATCTCGCTGGATGGGTTAGAGCTGTACTTCAATAGCCGCGCCAGCACACCTCGGCCCGGGGGCTATGGGAGCAGCGACCTGTACGTGACACGTCGGGCGACGAGAAACGACCCTTGGGGTACACCGGTCAATCTCGGGCCAACGATCAATACCGCCTATCGGGAGAATTTCCCGGTGCTCCAAGGTGAGGACCTCTTGCTGTTCTTCTACTCTACCCGGCCGAGTGGGTACGGGGGAGCGGACCTGTACATGACGAGGCGAGCGAGCCGTTCGGACCCGTGGGGACCACCGGTGAATCTTGGACCATTGGTCAACAGTCCAGGCGCGGAGTACCAAGGGTATCTGTCGGCCGACGGCTCTACCTTCTACTTCAACTCCGACCGCCCTGGTGGGTATGGCGGACATGATAGTTGGCAGGTATCCATCCTCCCCATTGTCGACTTCAACGGTGACGGCAAGGTCGATGGGAAGGAAGTCCTGGCCATGGCCGAGCACTGGGGCCAGAACAACTCGCTGTACGATATTGGGCTGTCGCCGCTGGGGGACGGCACCGTGGATGCCAACGACCTGACTGTCCTTGCCGGATACATCGGGACAGACATCAACGATCCGAGCCTGATCGCGCATTGGGCTTTGGACGAGGCAGAGGGCATGACGGCTGCCGACAGCGCCGGGGATAATGACGCGATGGTGCTGGGCAACGCAGCTTGGCAGCCGGAAGGCAAGATCGGCGGGGCACTCGCGTTTGATGGCAAGGTTGATTTCGTGCGGTCGGGATTGGTTGTCCTTGATCCGGCCACAGGGCCGTTCAGCGTCATTGCCTGGGTCAAGGGTGGAGCACCGAACCGAGTGATCGTCTCGCAGGCCTCCGGAGCGGATTGGCTCTACCTGAATCAGTACGGTATGTTGACCACGGACCTGAAGGCATCCGGCAAAGATGGCAAGTCTTTGATATCCGACGCCTATGTTCTTGATGGCCAGTGGCACCGCATCGTCTTGACCTGGGACGGCACGAATCGGACCTTGCAGATGGATGGAATGGAGGTGGCGAAGGATACACAGCCGAGCCTGGCGGCATCGAGCGGCGCCATGCTGATTGGCGTCGGCAGGAACTTCGGCCTTGTGACGAACACCTTCTGGACCGGCCTGATTGACGACGTCCGCATCTATAACCGCGTCGTGCAGCCGTAGTACACGATATCCACCTGGCAGTTCATATGGGCCGGCGGGTGAACGGAGCCGCCGGCCCGTTCGTTGGAGGTGGGGCAGTGTCCTGGGTCCTGCGGACCCTGGCCATCGCACGCAAAGGCCCGGAGATTATTAGTGTAGCCTTGGAATTTACTGTACATGCAATATGCTGTAGTGTATACTATGCGATAAACTAATAGTGTCGCATAGTTGGGAAGGAACAGTGAATGGACTGTGTGTTGTGGAGATGGAGAGACTTGGGCTATCGGGGGTCAACCAGGAAGGAAGGTGTGAAATTGGGTAAGGAGGACCTCGGTGACGCCGTGGGGCCGGATAGCGAGGGTCGAAAGGAAGGGCTTGTGCAAAACAAAGCCAATTTCCGACAGGCAGAGGTGAACGTAAACCTCTTTGCCTGAAATGGTTATAAGAGTAGACGGACCTCTGGAGTTAAGGAGAAACAAAGCCAATCAAAGCCAATTTCCGTGCCGGGCGGAGTGTATGCCTGCGCCGGGGTCAGGCTGGGGGGCCTTTCCTGGCCTCGTTTTTGATGCGCTGGATGTGGCCACGGCCGAGTGCCTTGACCTCGCAGTCCAATTCGAAGTAGCGGCGGATCTTGTCATCGGACAGGATGCCGAAACAATCGATCACCGCCAACGGCGCGCCGGCCCACTGGACGACCTGATCGGGATCGAGGTTGAGATACGGCTGGTGCGGCACGGCCAGAATGACGGCCTCGGCCCCCTGGAGCGCCTTGCCCAAATCCTTCTGCACCACGGCGTGGGCCAGGCCATCCTGGTTGTGGAAGAAACGGGACCACGAGTGCCCGGGAGCAGGGTAGACGTCCTGCTGCTCCAGCTCATACCAGTGATCCACGTAGGGGTCGTGGATGCGCGTCTCGGCGCCCATCTCGGTGAGCTTGCGGACCACCATCTCGCTGCCGCTGTAACGCGTGTCGCCGACGTCCTGTCGGTAGCTGGCGCCGCAGATGAGGACCTGTGCGCCCGCGATGTACCGGCCCATATTGCGCAGCGCGTCCCGCGTCAGCTCGGCCACGTGCAGGCCGCGCGTGTCGTTAATATCGATCGCGGTCGGTGTGATCCGGAAGACGTTGTCACCGTCCTCGAAACCCAGGATGTGTTTATAGGCCCAGTAGCCCAGTCCGCCGTCTTTCGGCAGGCAGTAGCCGCCGACGCCGGGGCCGGGAAAGATCATGTTGCTGTGCGTGGGGCGCATCTTGATGGCCTTGATGACCTTGATCAGATCGACGCCGTTGCGCTCCGCGAAGATGCTCCATTCGTTCAGGAACGCCAGGATGGTCGCGCGGTAAGAGTTTTCGACGATTTTCGTGGTCTCGGACTCGATGGGGCGATCCATGACGGTCAGGGGGAACTTTTCGGTGTTGAGCACCTCGTGGAGGAACTTGACGACGCGGTCGCGGGCCTCGGGCGTGCAGCCGGAGCAGACCCGCCAAAAGTCGCGGATACTCGAAACATACTCCTTGCCGGGCATGACCCGCTCGAAGCTGTGGCTCAGCAGCGGGACGGACTTGATGCCGCGGTTGGCAAAGGCCTTTTTCATAATCGGCCAGGCGACGAACTCGGTCGTGCCCGGCGCGACGGTCGTCTCGATGAGCACGAGGCACTTCGGGTCGATCTTCTCCCCGATCGTCCGCATGGTGGCCTCGAGAGCGGTCATCTCGGCCTCGCCTGTCTTCATGTTGCCCAGATGGTGCTTGGTGTAGTCGCACTGGACGTCCACGACGACGCAGTCGGCCAGCTTCAGGCAGTCACTGTTGTAGGTGGCTACGAGCGTCTTTTTTTCGAGCACGCAGCGGGCGATCATGGGGTCCACTTCGGGATCTTCCGCCTTGACGGGCGACTGGCCGCGGCTGAGCATCGGGATCTTCCAATAACTGCGGCCGCTCGGCCGCTGGCACCCGATAACGAACTTGCTGGGCTTGCCGGTCTTCTTGTCGACGGTGTCGGCGATGATGGCCGCCATGACCGCGCCGACAAAACCGACGCCCATCACGACGACAACCTCTTTGCCGTCCGCCTTGGCCGCACGGGCAAGCCGCTCGAGCCGCTGGAACTCGGCGGCATACTCTTGCGGCTTCGGTAACTCGAATTTCTCACCCGCAGGATTTACGGAATACTCGCTCATGCTCAATCACCTCACATTTTCCCCCATTTTATGGGGCCTGATCATAAGTCCAGTGCTGCGACCCCTGTACAGAAGACAGATGCCTAAGTTTACCAGCTAACGACTTCATATCAAGGTTTTTCCAGGCGCAGTCCATGCCTGGGGAGGGAATCGGTTGCAGGGACTTTGTACTTGAACGGGAAAATGGTATAATGAAGCCGCGAATAGACTTGTAGACAACTCCTTCGCCCGTTCCCAAACGGCGGAGTTGGAGGAGCTCCATGCAGAAGGTAGTTTGGTTGACCCTATCCATATTGCTGATGACGTCTACGGCCTGGGCCGGTCAGGACGTTCTCGAGTATCCCTCCGCGATTCTCGACCTGCACGACGCCGACAAGGGCTGTTGGATGGGGATGGATATCAACGGAAGGTATCCGGCCCCGGTCGTACCGGAGCAATGGCTGGTCGGGCCCCCGCCCTCGGAAGGCTCGGCCGTCACATTTCCGACGGACCACTGGGTGGACCTGGGGTTCTCGGGCAGGATAGTGGACGGCGACGGCAACGACATTACGGTCGTGGAGTCGGGACAGGCCGGAGAGCAGGCGTTGCTCTTCGTGACGGATGGCGCGGACCAGGAGTACCTTCTGACGAAAGTGGCGATCGGGACCGGCGAGCAGGAGCTGAGCAACATCGGGATTGACCTTCGGGGTATCCTGCTGCCGTTCGTGCCCCGTGCCCTCCGGCTCGTCGCACTGGATCGAGGCGGCCTTGCACCCGGCTTCGATCTTGCCTGGGCCCGCGCCCGCGTCTCGCACGACTGCGGCACGCAGGCGTGCTGCCCGAATCCCGTTTCTGGCAGCGCCGGCATTAACCCCGACACCAGGTTGATGTGGTCGCCCGGTTATCTGGCGGATCAGCATGTCGTTTTCTTAAGTACGGACGGCTCCCAGGTACGGTCCCGAAAACCGGTCGTGCGATTCCCGGCTCAGCCACGCGACGCCAATACGTTCGAGCCACCCGTGCTTCAGTTGGGCGAGACATACTACTGGTGCGTTGATGAGCTGGGGGCCGCGGATGCTAACCAGGTTCGACGCGGCGATGTCTGGTCCTTCACTGTGGCCGATTGCCTGGTCATTGATGATTTTGAAAGCTACGTGGGTGAACGGCTCATTTACGAAGTCTGGCAGCCCACGATGTGGTCGGGTGTTTCGGTCGAAGAGGTGGTCGGCGATGTGTGCCAGCACTGCATGGTCTTCGGCTACTATTACGACGACTACAGCAGCCGCTCGGCCGTCTTTCGCAGATTCGAGGAATCTCAGGATTGGACGCGGGCGGGGGCGACCGTGTTGCAGTTGCTGCTGTACGGGAGCCTGCCCGATCCGGCGGTCGCGGAGATGTACGTGGCTCTCTCCGATGGTGTCAACGAGCAGCTTGTGCCGTACTCTCAGATCGTGGATGTGGAAGGCAAGCCCGACTGGCATGTGTGCCGGGTGCTGCTGGAGGATTTTCATGACGTCGATCGGACCAACATCCGGGGCATAGCCGTCGGAATTCATCCCGTGGCGCCGGTCCAGCCGGGCGAAGTGTACCGAGGCACTATCAGCGTCGCGGAAATCGGGCTGTATCGAACGCTCTGCCTTGAAGACCGCCGGCCCAAGGCCGATCTGACCGGCGATTGTGCCGTGGATTACCGCGATTTGGAGCGGCTGGCGCTCGAATGGCTGGAGGAGCGCACGCGCGTGTACAAGGTCTCGACCCCGAACGAGCCGGTCCTCTGGTACGAATTCGAGGGCAATGCGAATGACAGTGCAGGGGAGGCGCACGGCCAGGTGGAGGGCCGGGTGAATTACGTCCCGGGCGTACACGGTCAGGCGATTCATTTTATGAACCAGGGAGACGGCGTGTCAGTCCCGCAGGCGGCCAGCGTCTTCGCCGGGACCCGGGAGGCGATCACGATTACCTTCTGGCAGCGCGGGGACGACTCGACCCACCTGACCGACACGATCTGCTGCTCGAACTACGCCTACGGCCAGTCCAACCCGACCCTCGCGATCCACTTAGGCTGCTGGAAAAATCCCGGCTATTATCGCTGGGACTGCGGCAACCCATGGTCTTTCAACAGTCGCCTTGCAGGAAAACACCAAGACAAGTCCGAATGGGCGGGACGCTGGAACCATTGGGCCTTCACGAAGGACATTCGCGTCGGCCCGGAGGGCCAAAAGGGGCGGATGGAAATCTATCTCAATGGCGAGCTCTATGATAGCCGGACCGGCACAGACACACCCATCGACGGCATCACCTCCTTTACGATCGGCTACGGCTGGTACGGCTATTACGACGGCTTGATCGACGACTTCCAGATTTACGACTACGCCCTCTCGCCCGCCGAGATCGCTTACGTGGCTACCGGCGGCACCGGCATCTTCCCGCAAAGGCCCACCTCCGCCGCAGACCTGGACTCCAGCGACCGGGTCGATATCCATGACTTTTCTATCCTGGCCGACGAATGGCTCCAGGACGGCCTCTGGCCGTAAACCGTGCGCGTTCCATCACCCGCTCGCCTAAAACGCGGTGTGGCGATAGAAGACACGCTTCGTGAGTTCCGCGGCAACCACGTACGCTCCGATGATCGCCCAAATAATCACCGTGAACGATGCGTGAAGGGGTGTGAATCCGAAGAGAGTCCCCAGGGGCGTCCATGGCAGCAGCAAGGTCACGGCGACCGAGATGCCGGTCGCCAGCAACAGGTATTTACCCGGCTCACTCTGGAAGAACGGGCGCGGGGACCGGATGACCAGCACGATCAAAGCGGCGGAAATCACGGATTCCACGAACCAGCCCGTCCGGAGATGCTCGGTGTCGGCGTGCAGGACGAGCAGAAGCACGCCGAAAGTCGCATAGTCGAAAACTGAGCTGAGTATACCGAAGGTGATCATAAAGCGGCGGATGAAGCGGATGTCCCAGCGGTGGGGCCGATCCACAAACTCCGGATCCACACTGTCACCGGCAATCGCCATCTCCGGGAAGTCGGTGAGCAGGTTCGTCAGAAGAATCTGCTTGGGCAGCATGGGTAAGAAAGGCAAGAACAGCGAGACGCCGGCCATGCTGAACATGTTGCCGAAGTTCGCGCTGGTGGCCATGAACACGTACTTGAGCGTATTGGCGAAGGTTCGGCGGCCGGCTTTGACGCCGTTGAGGAGGACCTCCAAATCTTTTTCGAGCAGCACGATGTCTGCGGCCTCCTTGGCCACATCGACGGCGCTGTCCACGGAGATGCCCACATCCGCCGCATGCAAGGCCGACGCATCGTTGATGCCGTCGCCCAGGAAGCCCACGACGTTCCCGGCTTTCTTCAACGCCAGGACGATTCGCTCCTTCTGGTTGGGCTCCACCTCGGCGAATATCTGCACCCGCTCCACGCGGGGAACGAGTGCGTCGTCGTGGATCAACCGAAGATCCGAGCCGGCGAGCATCGCGCACCCGTCAAGCCCAATCTGCCGGCAAACGTGGGTTGCCACGTACTGATTGTCCCCCGTGATGATCTTGAGCGTCACTCCCAGCCGCCGCAGCTCGCCGACCGTTTGGAGGAGGTCCGATTTGACCGGATCGGAGAACGCCAGCAGACCCAGAAACGTCATGTTCGTTTCCCAGTCCTTCGTAATCGTCTTTTCAGTCCCCAGGTCTCGGTACGCCAGGGCGATCACCCGGGACCCTTTCTGCCCCAAGTCCTCAAACAAACGCATGATGCTCGGACCGGCCGCGGAAATAGCTGCCGTGGAGCCGTCGGCCAGTTCCGCCTGGGAACAGATCAGGAGAATGTTCGCCACAGCACCTTTGGAGATCATCACGTTCCCATCCTTTGTTGAGACGAGAATGCTCAGGCGTTTGCGAATGAAATCGTAGGGCACCTCGTCCAGCTTCGTGTAACCGGATATGTCGAGCTTGTCGGCGTTGCGGATGGCTTCGTCGATGGGATTGGTGAAGCCCGTCTCAAAGCTCGCATTGAGATATGCATAGAGCCGCGTCTTCTCGCTGGGCTGTCCGTGCGCATCCAGGGCGGCATCGAGATGGACGTTTCCTTCCGTGAGCGTGCCGGTCTTGTCCGAGCACAGGATGTTCATGCTGCCGAAGTTCTCGATGGACGACAGACGCTTGACAATGACCTTTTCCTTGGCCATCTCTTCGGCACCATGAGCCAGATTGACGCTGACAATCGCAGGCAGGAGTTGGGGCGTCAGGCCCACGGCCAGTGCCATCGAAAAGAGAAAGGCCTCCAGGATCGGCCGGGCAAAATACGCGTTGACGGTGAAGATCGCGATCACCAGCAGAAGTGTCACCTCCATGAGAAAGTATCCGAAGCGCCGCAAGCCTCGTTCAAATTCGGGCTCGGGCGGTCTCGTTCGCAGCCTTTCGGATATCTTGCCGAACTCGGTGCTCCGGCCGGTGCGGACAACCAGGGCCTTGCCCATGCCGCTGACCACGTGCGTGCCCATGAACACGGCGTTTCGACGCTGTGCCAGGGGAGTCTCCGCCGGCAGGGGGGCGGTGGTCTTCTCGACGGGAAAGGTCTCGCCGGTCAGTGCGGCCTCGCTGATGTGCAGGTCCTTCGCCTCCAGAAGCAGACAGTCGGCCGGCACGCTGGCCCCCGCCGAAAGGATGACAATGTCCCCGGGGACAATGTCCTCCACGGCAATCTCCATTTCCCGGCCGTCCCGGAGCACGGTCGATTTGACCTCGACCAGATCGAGCAGCTTCCGGACGGCGCCGGCCGCGTGCGCTTCCTGCCAGAAGCCAAGCAGCCCGCTCACGGCGACGATGCTCAGGATGATCGCGGCATCTGTATAGTCGTGCAGCAAAATGGACAACGATGAGGCGAAAATGAGGATCAGAATGATGGGGCTTTTGTACTGCCCCAGCAGAATCCATACCGGGCCGGACCGTCGCGGAGGGGCGATGTGGTTTTTTCCGTACATCTCGGCTCGCCGTTCCGCCTCGTCGGTCGTCAGGCCGTTCTCCGGTGCGTACAGTATGCCGAGCATCTGCTCCGCCGGGATGCTCCAGAATACCTCCGTGCCTATCGGGAGTTTGGATTGTACACCCATCAACCTGCTCCCCAAACGACGTATCGCTGTTTCCGCAGGTCGGCTGCGGGCTGCGTGTCCTGTTTGCCGCCTGTGAGAATCCTTACGTAGCCGGAGCCGGACAGTGCGGGCAAACCTCCCGGCCCCGGCGGCGGTACGGTGATCGATGCCTTTTTCGTGCGCTGCCATGTCCACGCTTGTGTGGACATGCGGGTTTGAAGGGGTGCACATGCTTACGCGAGCGTAAGCACGACACCTTTCATGAAATGTGCGTTTCATCCCTATGGACGTGTACTCGTGCCTTCGGTAGGATAGATTCGGGCAACCGAAACACCCTGCCGCGACGAGGAGCCCGGACGAAAGAGACTGGTGTGTTTGTGCACACCACCTTGAGGGGCATTGCTGGACGACGAAGAGACGGGGGATTCACATGAAACGATTATTCATGGTGTTATGGGTCGTTGCGCTGAGCCTGACCTCATGCGGGACGGAACAGGCGGGGATGCCTAAGCCTGCACCGGATGTGGAGACCGGGGCCGGCGGAGAGGTCATGCCGTCGCTGGAGCCGCCGCAATACGCGGAAGAGGACTGGAACCGGTGGCTCCTTGGCGAATGGGAAGCCTCGGCAGAATCGGACCTTGGGGAGTTCAAGAATTGGGTAAAAGGCACGGGACGAATGAAGGTCGAGCAGGGAATCGGCGGGCAATTTCTGATCATGAGGCTCGATGGCCAAGTGGTCGGGATCTCACCGGAGTACATGGAGCACCTCCGGCAGGCCGAGCACGCCTCGGAGGCGGACATCGAGGACCTGCGAACCATGCCCTTCGAGCATCTGGAAATCCGCACAACGGACCCGGAAACCGGCGAGCTCATCGGGTACCTGTTTGATAGCTGGCGGTGCGTGGCCGAAGGCACGGGCTGCTGCGAGGGCGACAGGGAAACCATGCGATGGGAATGGTCGGTGGGCGGGCAGGGGACTTCCGTGCGCACGACCGAAAAGGTCGGCGAGGATCGGCTCACTGTTACGGAGAAATACACGTTGCCGGACGGCACGATCATGGAGGATCGGGTGCAGATGATGCGAAAGAGATAATCGTCCGGCAGAGGCGCCGATGGGGCGGGGGCGGTTTTCAGCGAGTTCATCTATGGCGGCTTGTCCGGCCGTCAAGCCCAAAGCGAATACGGCTCAGGATGACGGTGCGGCTGCGGAACCGCGATCAGCTTCAGGCGTCACAAGCTGTGAGCCGCACAGCCGCGGGGCTGGCGGGTCATTCCACAAGCTGCGGTTGTTCGTGAGCCTCGGTTTCGGGCGTCGGCCTGGTGCCCGCATTGCTGCCGGAGCCATGACGGGCCAGCGCTTGCGGGGCGGCGACCTTGCGGTAACCCAGCGCCTTGATTACCTCGAGGACCTCGGTCCAGGTGGGGAAGGGTCTGGTATTCGCACGCTTGTATTCATCGATGGCCATGATGAACTCGAACTGCTCGTCGGACATCTGGCCCTCTTCGGCCGACTTGCGGTCGTCACTGCGTCGCCGGCCTGGTCCACGCTGGCGATCCAGGCCGAGGCGTCGATCGACGACGCTCTGGCGACGGTCCTTGCCGCTGCGGCGGTCCACGAAATTGGGGTCGTAGGGATTGCCGCCGAGGTTGTGCTTTCGTCGGTCCGTGAGATTCACTCGTCGGTCTTGTCCGCTGCGGCGTTCCGGCGTATAGCTTTCGTCAGTCTCTGGCATGGTACTACCTTCATGTTGCTGGTTGGATGCAGGGCCGACCGGACGGGGGAGGACCGACAGGCCGGATGCACCGATACTTCCGATTGCAGGGACTTAGAGTTCTTCGTCATCCAACGTGTCGGAGTCGAAGTTCACGGCATCGTCCTCATCCAGGGTGTAGTCGCAGAAGTCGTCGTAGGCGTCCTGCGACTCGATGACGACATGAGCTTCATCGAGAAAGTCCTCCGGGACCATAATGGCGACGGCTTTACCGTCGGCGCCGGGGTCCAGTTGCTCCTTGATGACGGCGGGGATGTCATTCAGCCTCAGCAGAGTCTCGTACTCCCTTGCCTGCTCCATGTCATCGACAAAGGCGACGACGACGTATTCCTTGACCTTCCCCTGACCCTTGTTGTTCTTGTTGGGATGCTTGTGCATATCAGTACTCCGTAACCAACGGTAGCCTTGTTTCACGTTCACCCATGCCTATCGGCGTCATAGGTGCGAAAATTTAGCATTTAGGGCTTTTTTTTGTTGCAAAGTCTCGCTCACTCGGCAATAAGAGGGTTCAACGCCATAAGGCCCTGGCGGGTACAGTCGGGAAATCTCAGTTTCCAGTTTCTTTTTCAAGGAGGACTTGTGCGATGGCAAAGAAGCAGCAGAAGAGAGAGCCTTTGGTTGTGGCAAGCAAGATGAAGGCCTACATCCGGGGCAAGGGGATGATGAGTTCGTCGGAAGCCGTCGGGGCGATCAGCGAAGTCGTCTACAATGTGCTTGATGCGGCCATGGCTCGTGCCAAAGCAAACCGTCGCAGCACCGTAAGGGCGCAGGATCTCTGATCACACAGAGGATCGATCGCGGATTTACGTAGTTTCACATTGCGGTAGACCTGTCGCAAATTAAGCCGTCTCGCCGGCGACCCGCGGGGCGGCTTTCTCTTTAGCGGACGACTCGTGTTCCGTGTTTTACCAGGTCGCTTGGGAATCCGGATAGGGTGGTCCGGTGGTACGGGGAGATCGGGACCCATAAAATACCCGAACAGGATACTGGGGAGATTTCTCATCGTTTGGCTCGAAATCCCGCCAGGAACCTATAAAAACCGTAATACCAGTATTCCGGATTGGGTTTTTCGAGCGGAATTGTTGAACGGTCGGCGGCAAAAAGGCCGATGAGTAAATAGCCGTAGCGGTGCGTTGACGAAGGAAATTTTTCGTGCCCGAAAATCAAGCCTGTGCGGGCTACTGCCGATAGGTTCAGTAGCCGAAGCATTATATCGGGATTCGGGATTGCCAGTGAAGCGTGTTCGTCAGGTCGCTATCCGGAGCGTGGTTCCGCAGAGAGGTGGTCTTGCGGAACGTCAAGGCGAGTGAGGACTTATGGGACTGAATGAGGGGACACAGATTCGCGTTTTCATGCTGGGCTGGGAGTTTCCGCCATTTATCAGCGGCGGGCTCGGGACGGCCTGCTATGGACTGACAAGAGCGCTGGACCAGCTGGGCGTGAAGGTGACGTTTGTGCTCCCGAAGATGGTCGAGAGCCAATACGCGACTCACGTGAAGCTTCTGACGCCGGGCTCTCGAAAGCGCGAACAGGACGGCGCAGCCAGGGAAGCGCAGTTGAAGAACGTCCGCTTCCGATCGATCCTGTCTCCGCTGCAGCCTTACGCGACGCCGCAGACGTACGATCGGAAAGTCGAAGAGGTCCTGCGTCTTCGTCAGCAGGCAGCCGGACCGTTGGGCAGCACCGGCGAGTTGCGGGGCGGAACCGATTATGCCGGCAATCTGTATCAGGAAGTGCACCGCTATGCGGGCATGGCACTGGAGCTGGCGGCGGATGAGGAATTCGACGTGATTCATGCCCACGACTGGATGACGTATCCGGCCGGGGCCGCCGTGGCCACGCTCAGTGGCAAGCCGCTGGTTGTGCACGTGCATTCGACGGAGTTCGACCGCAGCGGCGAGCACGTCAACCAGATGGTATATGACATCGAGCGGATGGGGATGGAGCGGGCGAGCAAGGTGGTCGCCGTCAGCCATTACACCCGCAGCATCATCATCAGCCGCTACGGAATTCCCGGTGACAAGGTGGAGGTCGTCTATAATGGCGTGGAGCGCAGCGGCGGCTGGGCGGTGACGGACACGATGATCAAGCGGGACGAGAAAATCGTCCTGTTCCTCGGGCGGATCACCATGCAGAAGGGGCCGGAGTACTTCCTCTATGCCGCGAAGAAAGTGCTCGAGGTCATGGACAACGTCAAATTCGTCATGGCCGGCTCGGGCGACATGATGTACCGTGCCATCGAGCTGGCGGCCCAACTGGGAATCGGCGGCAAAGTCCTGTTCACCGGCTTCTTGCGCGGGGGCGACGTCCGCCGCATTTACCAGATCGCGGATCTCTATGTGATGCCGTCGGTCTCGGAGCCTTTCGGCATCGCGCCGCTGGAGGCGCTCGACAATGATGTGCCCGTGATCATCAGCAAGCAGAGCGGGGTGTCCGAGGTCCTTCGCCACGCTCTCAAGGTGGATTTCTGGGATATCAACGAGATGGCCAATAAGATCGTGGCGGTGCTGAAGTATCCGCCCCTGCAGATGACGCTGCGCAATCACGGCAATTTTGAAGTGCGCAAGCTGCGCTGGCGCGACGCGGCGCGGAATTGTCTGCGGGTCTATCAGGAGATGCTCGTGACGGTATGACCGGAGGGCGGGGAAGGATCGACCAGGTTCATAAGGATGGGGTGTAAGCTATGCCTTCGGTTTGTTTCTACTTCCAGGTCCACCAGCCGATGCGGCTGCGCCACTACACGGTTTTCGACAACGACGACCGGTACTTTGATGAGGCCAAGAATTCCGCCATCTGCAAGAAGGTGGCGAACAAGTGTTATCTGCCCGCGAATCGGCTTCTGCTGAAATTGATCCAGCGGCACAAAGGACGATTCCGAATCGCCTACAGCCTGACCGGCGTTCTTTTGGAACAACTGGAGCGATATAGTCCGGAAGTCCTGAGCACGTTCCATGCCCTGGCCGAGACGGGATGCGTGGAGTTCCTCGCCGAGACATACTACCACAGCTTGAGCTTCCTGTACTCGCGCCAGGAATTCGTCGAACAGGTCAAGAAGCACATGGAGGTCATCAAGGGACTGTTCGGCCGGACACCGACGGTCTTCCGGAATACGGAGCTGATCTACAACAACGACCTCGGTCTGCTTATCGAAGCGATGGGATGCTTCGACGCTATCATCACGGAGGGGGCGGACCATATTCTCGGTTACCGCAGCCCGAACTTCGTCTACCGGCCCAAAGGGTGCCGGCGGCTGAAAATGCTGCTGAAGAACTACACGCTCAGCGACGATGTGGCCTTCCGCTTCTCCAACCGGCAATGGGCCGAGTGGCCGCTGACGGCGGCGAAGTTCGCCCACTGGATCAGTGCGATCAACGGGAACGGCCAGGTGGTCAACCTGTTCATGGACTATGAGACGCTCGGCGAGCATCAATGGGAGGACACCGGCATCTTCGACTTCATGCGGCACCTGCCCGATGAGGTTTTCAAGCACCCGGACAACAACTTCAAGACCCCCAGCGAGGTGGCGGCCGGCTACGAGCCCTTGGATGTGGTCGATGTGCCGCACGTGATCAGTTGGGCTGATACGGAACGCGACCTGTCCGCGTGGCTGGGCAATCCCATGCAGTCAAACGCGATCCACGAGCTCTACCGGCTCGAAAAGAAGATCAGGAGAGTGAACGATGAACGAATCCTCGCCGATTGGCGCAAGCTGCAAGTGTCGGACCATTTCTACTACATGTGCACCAAGTACTTCGCCGATGGCGATGTGCACAAGTATTTCAACCCCTACGATTCACCGTACGACTCCTACATCAATTTCATGAACGTGCTCGACCATCTGGGGAAGCGCTGTGCCAGCCAGGATGCCGGGGTCAATCCGCAGGGCGCGCCGCGCGTGCCCGTGACGAATTGATGCAGCACGTGTCTTTGGCGTGGCAAACCCACCGGGCCGTAGAGACGCAAAACTCTGCGTCGCCACCGGGGCCTAGGAGAGAGTAATCATGCCGAAACTGCGACAGACGACGGAGCAGGAGATCGTCTGCGTTCCCATGCAAGGCCTCGACATCGATGAATTGCTGAGCAAGGAATGGCTTCTGACGAATGAGCGGGGAAGCTACTGCTCATCCACAATCGTCGGCTGTCATACCAGCGGCTATCACGGCCTGCTGATCGGCTCGCCCGATCCGCTGGTCAACCGCATCATGGCGCTGTCGAACTGCCTCGAGACGGTGCTCTGTAACGGACGGGCGTTCGAGCTGTCCACGTTCGAGTTCCGGGACTGTTTTGCACCGGCCGGATACACGTACCTGCGGGAGTTTCGCCGCGACACCGGGGCGTGCTGGCGGTTCGGGCTGGAGCCGGCGGACTTGCGCAAAGCGGTCTACCTTGCCAGAGACAGCGATACGGTCGTGGTGGAATACACGTTCGAGGAGGTTCGCGAGCCCATCGACTTTACCCTGCGGCCGTTCGTCGGGCTGCGGGACTACCACACGCTTCAGAACGCCCGTGCGTCCCTGGTTTGCGAGCCGGTCGGTGACGTATTACGGGTCCGGCGTAAAGCCCCGGCCCAGGCAGAGACGCAAAATCCGGCGTCCCTGCTGTTGGGCTGCCCCGGCATGAACTTCGAGAGCGACCCCCAGTGGTGGTTCAACTTCGTCTACCGCGTCACCCGGGAGAGGGGGCAGTACTATACGGAGGATCTGTGGGCCCCCGGATTATTCACAGGACACATCGAGCGGCCGGCTCAGGTTGTGCTCTGGGCACGCCTGACCGATGCCAGCCGGCCGAAGGCGGTACAGGCGGTCGACGTGGAAGCAATCAAAAAGGATTTGCTCCGCCACCAGAAGCGGCTGATCCGGCTGGCCGGGGCCCAAGAAAAGACCTTTCAGATTCTATGCCTGGCGGCGGACCAGTTCATGGTGAAACGCCAGAGCGCCGCCACGGAGCGGACCGGGACCCCAAACGCGAAATATCGCGTTTGGGAAGGGCTCCCAAGTGCAGAGTATCGCACTTGGGGACCCGAACCCACCACGATCGTGGCGGGTTACCCGTGGTTTGCCGACTGGGGTCGGGATACCTTCATTTCCCTGCCCGGGCTGCTGCTGGCGACGGGGCGGCACGCGGAGGCCGGGTCAGTGTTGAGCACCTTCGCGGCGGCGGTCGATGAGGGCATGGTGCCGAACCATTTCGATGATCGCACCGGCACGGCTCACTTCAACAGCGTGGATGCGTCGTTGTGGTTCATCCACGCCGCCTTCGAGTACCTGGATGCGACCGGCGATACCACGTTGTTCTCGCGTGACCTGCTTCCCGCCCTGGAAGCGATCATCGACTTCTATCGCCGCGGCACGCGCTTTGGGATTCGTGCCGATTCGGACGGTCTGATTGTGGCGGGTGACGAGAGCACGCAGTTGACCTGGATGGATGCCAAATGCGATGGGGTCGCGTTCACGCCCCGTTACGGCAAAGCCGTCGAGATCAACGCGCTCTGGCACAACGCCCTGCGCCGCATGGAGAACTTCTGCCAAAGTAGGGCGAGCGTCCCCGCTCGCCAAGAAACATCGTGCGAGGACGCACGGCCTACCGGCTCAGCCTCGCCCGGCCGATACGCGGCGATGGCCGAGCAGGTTGGACAGAGCTTCTGCGAGCTGTTCTGGAACGAGGAGCGAGGCTATCTCAATGATACGGTGCGGCCGGATGGCTCGGTCGATGCCAGTCTGCGGCCGAACCAGGTTTTCGCCGTGTCGCTGCCCTATGCTCCTCCGCTATCCCGCGACCGCCAGCGTGCCGTGGTCGAAGTCGTGGAACGGGAGTTGTTGACACCCTGCGGACTTCGCACCCTGAATCGCCAGGCTCCAGGCTACAAGGGACGGTACGAAGGAACCCCTCGTCAGCGGGATGAGGCTTACCATCAGGGGACGGTATGGCCCTATTTGATGGGCCCGTTCGTGGAGGCCTATTTGAAGGTCCATGACTTCAGCCCGCGGGCCAGGGAAAGGGCCGCCCGGCTGATCCAGCCGCTGCTGCACCACATGGTTGAGGATGGCTGCCTCGGCACCGTCGCGGAGATCTTCGACGGTGACCCGCCGCAACGACCGAAGGGCTGTTGGGCACAGGCCTGGAGCGTCGCCGAGCTGATCCGGGCTTACCGGATGGTCACGGATGCACGCTGACCGATTATCTTCTCAGACACGGATTTCACGGATTCACCCAGCGCGGCCTTCGGCCGCAACCAAAACCTGCTCTCGCCAAGACGCCAAGGGCGCAAAGAAGGGAGGACAGATGGCAGAGCACGGAGGACGCCGAGTTCTCAGCTTTTGGCGATCTCTGCGTCTT